>VOFC01000765.1_pt1 | contig 14000 bp, 28 predicted proteins | sample 5384161 | NCBI WGS metagenome assembly VOFC01 (sample SAMN12384722, study PRJNA508395) | human gut metagenome | isolation source: healthy gut B | host: Homo sapiens | reverse complement strand
TTTCATCCTTCATATTTCCTTTTTGTAGTTTTTCTGCCAAGCTTATGATAGTATTCTTATCTACCTTAGTTTTCTTTTCCACCTTTTTAAAGAATTCATCCCCGAATTTCATAAAAGAGCCTCCCTAAAGTAATATATGCCTAATTTGACAAATGTGCCCACTTAGTATATAATACTTACCAACAAATGGGGGTTTGTTATGATAACTTTTGATGATATAAAGGCTGTTTATAGTTACACTAGTGATAGTGAAATTAATAAAACTTACACAGAAAGACAAAAAGAAAACAGGAGATTAAATAATGAAATAGCTAAAGAAGTATTCTTTGAATTTCCAAGTGAAATTATATCTATGCCAAGTGATATGTCTGATAGTGAAAAAAGTAAGTTATTTAATATCATTATTTCTAAATAGTGGTAATAAAAGACTAATTAATATTGTATTAGAAGTGCTAAAAAATATAATTATAATACTAGTTCTGAATTACTTAAAATAATGCAAAATACTGATTATTATTTTAATAAAGATATAAATTTTATAACATATTCAAAATTAATATATGGAGCTACTTAAATAAAAAACATTGAAGGAGCATCATTTCAAAAAGTAAGTTTAAAATCAAGTAATGGAAACATTTTTCTTTATCCACTTGATACATGCTTTAACATGGGAAAAATAGATGCCCAAAAAAGAAGAGGTTTTTGTCATAATCTAACTAGTGACATTCTTGCATATAATCCAGATTTATATGGGGCCTATTACTATATTCCCTTTGAATTTAAAGGTTATATGGAACATTCAGTACTCTTAGATTTAAATCATGAATTAGTACTAGATTTTGCTAATAACATTGTTATACCTTTTAAAAACATGGGAAAGATTTTATAATAATCCATCAATATTAATAAAAGGAAAAGACTTCAGAGAACTTAGTAAAAGATGTAATGATGAATTAGGATTATATCTAACTACTTGCACATTAGATAGTGTAAGAAGAATTAGAAAGAAATAAAGAGAGATTTATCATCTCTCCTTAGATATACTATACTTTGGCTAAATGCTAGATAGCCACTAGTTTATGCATTTGCATATTTTTGTTGATAACTCGGCGCCGTTGCCTCTCCTCGCACAAACCGCGAGACTCGGCAGTTGGGGTCTTCCACCACGCCAATTTCTTCACTTCGTATTTATTTTGCACCCCGCCTGACCTAGCACGCGGACGCGCTAGACAGGCATGTCCGATCCTAGTTTATTGTGATCGGATCAGTGGCTTCGCCGCTGCCCGATACATAGCTTGTGGAAGATGAAAGACTAAAGACTGGCCGAACGCCGCTCACATACGTCACGCGGTTGCTGCGGGAGCCTGCGACGAATCCACTTCCACGCACAAAGAACGCACTGCCCGAATAGTCCGCATAACGGGAAATAGTCCATTCATCAGCACCTAAATACATCCAATTAACATTTTTAATGACTTCGCCATTATAAGAACTTAATTGAGTTGTCCATGCACTTTGTGCTGCTGCAAATCCATAGTCACTTGCATACATTAAGCCTATTTTTGCAGGATGTTCCGTTTCTCCATTTGATGAAGTTGACCCAGGGACTGGATTTACTACTTCATTTTGATATGCTGTTTTAGCAGGTTGATTTTTAATATTAGCACTTGTATTTCCTCCAACTTTCCATGTTGTATCGGCTATTTTACCTTTTGTTGTTTCATCAAATGCATTTAAAAAATCATTATTTAAATATGCATTTAGACTTGATGTTGACCATGTATTATCATCAGTACTATTCCATTGTTTATCTCCTACAGATGTTGATTTAATTAGTTTTACTCTTTGTTCAGTTTTATCTTCTCTAACTTTAGTATCAAATACTCCGATTATTCTATATAGATTTTCAGCTGGGCATGGACTTTGTGTACTTCCAAAGCATACATAGTTATTTACTTGATCGCTTGCTCCTGCAAATCTGTATGAATTATCTCCTGCTCCATCTGTTAATGTGTCATCATGATGATATATCTTTGTTAAAGATGCAGAACTTTTTCCTGCTAACGTTGTTATACATGTTGCCAAGTTTTCTCCATTTGTACACACATCACCTACTACTTGAGGTATTACTTCTTTTTGTATCATAACCTTTGCACTTAACGTACTTTTTGCATTTTCTGTTTGATCTCCTTCATAGTTTACAAATGTAAGCTTTAATGTATATTGTTCTTCTGCATTTGGTGTTGCTGATATAGTTTTCTTATTTGCTATAGTTATTAAACCATTTCTTGTTGTAACATCAAAACCTGATATACTGTTGTTTTCTCTATCACTAACTACAGTATGAGTTAGTCCTGGTAATTCTTCTACTTCACCATCTGGTCCTGTAACTGTTAAAATAAGTTCTGGTTTGTCATTACCTAATGTATATTTGAATGTATTATTTTCTATATTAAAATATACATAATAGTTATCTGTTGCTTCATTCGTCTTATTATTTGCAACTAATGTTGCTTTTGCAAATGTTTCACCAGATAAACTTCCTTTTATCAGATCCAAATGATGATTGGTCTGCATATAAACTTATAGCATTACCTGTTGTAAATGTAAGCATATCTGTTGTATATGTTGTAACCTTAACCTCCGTAGATCCTGCTGTTCCCTCTTGTGCTTTAAAGTATGCGAATGTTGCACCAACTACCAAAGCAATTAATGTAACAACTGCAACTATACTAAGAATTAATGCTTGTTTTTTATTTTTTCCATATATACCGCATCCTTTTTTGTTTAACAAACTCACTCATAATATTCTTACGTTACTATATAAGTATACCCGAAAAAAAAAAAAAAAAAAGTCTTACTATTACGCAAAACCCTTTTACTTGTTAAATAAATGTAAATATTACTCTTTAATAGCTTTATTACAAATTGGCAAAATAAATGCTCCAAGTAAATTACCTAAAATCATTATTCCTAGCTTTTCATCAAAAATATACACATTTCAATGTAAAGGATAAAGATATAAATATGTATTTCATAACTTCTTTCTTTTACCTATTTATTTCTTTATTTAATTCTTCTAAAGAATAAGTATTATATCCTTCATAATTATAACTAGCATCAATACCTTTCATATATACTAATCTATCATTTGATACATCTATTAAAGCACTTTTCAATAATAATTTTATTTCAGTATCTTTATCCATCGCAAGCAAATACTCTTCTTTAACTAACTCTATTTTAAGTTCATTTTCTGGCATAATTTATACCTCACATAATATTATTATATCATAAACTAAAAAAGAAAAAGAATATTATTATTCCTATTCTTACAAAGTATCAATTGGTTTATTAAATTTTTCAATCATTGGTAAATATATATTTTGAAGTGCTAAAATACCTTCCTCACTAGTAGCTTCAGCCCTAAAAGTTAAATTTGGACCAGTATTTGAAGCTCTAACTAAAACCCAACCATTTGTATAAGTAATTCTTACTCCATCTATATCATTAATCGGATAGTTTTCAAGTTTAGCATAATTTTTAATTTGTTCAACAACATTAAATTTTATATTATCATCACTTGGTATTTTTATTTCTGGTGTCGTATAATATTTTGGAAAATCTTTAACTAATTTACTTAACTTTTCATTAGTTTTACTTAAAATTTCCAAAAGTCTAAGTGAAGCATATATTGCACTACCACAATCAGCATCTCTATCTCTAAAATAAAGATGTCCAGAATATTCTCCACCAAAAGGTAAATTATCTTGCGCAATTTTATATTGAGTATAAGAAGCACCGGTTCTATAACAAATACCCTTTCCTCCCCATAAAGTTAACATATCTTCCATAACTTTAGAACATTTTATATCATAAAGAAAAGTTTTATTTGATACACTATTTATCATATCTTTAATATAAAGTAACATCAGATGTTCAATTTCTAAAATCTCACCATTTTCCATTACAACCCCTATTCTATCCCCATCACCATCATAAGCAACACCAAAATCAGCTCTATTATCTTTTACTGCTTTTTGTAATTGTACTAAATTTTCAGCAACTGCAGGATCTGGATGATGATTTGGAAAACTACCATCAGAAATATCATTTATATAAATTGGATTACAAAATACATTATCAAATACTTTTCTTATTATATGAGTTGTAGCGCCATTTCCTGGATCTATTACAACTTTTCTTTTATTTTTTCCAAACTTTAAAGAATACTTTAAATATTCAAGATATTTATCAGTTATATTTGTATTAGTAATTCTACCTTGTCCATTTTTAAAATTACCTGCTAAAGTATAATTTTTAAAATCCTCAATCATTTCTCCACGAGCATTTATCATTCCATCAAAAGACATTTTAAAACCATTATCATCTTTTGGATTATGAGAAGCAGTAACCATAATACCTGGCATTTGGTTTAAATATCTAGCATAATAGTTCATTGGTGTTGTTGTATAACCCAAAGAAACAATATTTATTCCACTAGAAACTAATCCCTTTATAAGATTTTGAGTAAGAGTTTCACTAGACAATCTATTATCATGAGAAACAATACAAGAAGTTTTATTATATTTTTTTCTTGAAGATAAGAACCATAACTTTTTCCCACAGTAAAAGCGGTTTGTTCATTTATAGTTGTAGGATAAGTACCCCTTATATCATAAGCTCTAAATATTTCTGTATTTATATTATTCATCTAATCATCCCTTTTATATCTATTTTATTATGGCTTCTAATGCTAATTTTATCATATTATTAAGTGAAGTTTGTCTTTCTTCAATAGATAAAACAACATTACTATATTTTGAATCAACTACTGTTGCAATGGCTGTTGCACATCTTCCCATACTATTTGCAACATGAATAAGTCCAAAAGCTTCCATTTCTTCCCCTAAAACTTCATATTCTTTTTGGGATTCTTGAAAGAACTCTTTCAAAATCAATATATGGACCAAAGACATCCATTGTGGTAAGCATTCCTTTATGTAAATTATTACTTAAACCAAGTTCATCTGCTGCTTTAACAACGTTATCATTAAGATTTTTATCAGCAACAACTACTCTTTCTCGATAATTATTATATGTATAAGCAAAATTAGACTCACTATATACACTTTCACTTAAAAAGCATATCATTAATATTTGCTTTTGGGCTAACTGCACCACAAGTTCCAATTCTAATAATTTTTTGAACATCAAAGAAATGAAATAACTCAAAAGAATAAATACCCATACTAGGCATACCCATTCCACTACCCATAACTGTTATAGGAACACCTTTATAAGTACCAGTAAAACCTAGCATATTACGTACACTTGTAACACACTTAGCATTTTCCAAGAAGTTTTCTGCAATATACTTTGCTCTTAAAGGGTCTCCTGGCATTAAAACTAATTTTGCTATATCAGATTTATTTTCTACTTCAATATGTATTGGATTTTCACCTAAAAAACATTTTTATCCACCACTACTTTCTAGTATAATTCTACCAAAAAAATATACTTTTTACTAGTATAATTTTAAAACTTGACAAAATTTTAAAAAAGCTATATTTCCAAGCAGTTAACAAAAATAATAATATATGGTAATATGTATATAGCAAAGAAAATTTGCATAAATTAAAAATGGAACATCCAGTTTTTTCCGAGATTGGATGCTACCAATAAATTTGGCGCATCTAAATCAACCCCGTTGATTTAGAGCTATTTTATTTAATTAATAGAATTAAGATGATTATCATTACCAAAAGATTAATCCATCTTAAAAGACAAAACTCTATTTCTAAAAAAGAAATAGAGTTTTTGTTATTCAGAAAGAAAATCAAGAATATCTTTATAAACTTTTTTTTATTATCAGTTTCATTTAATACTTCATGATACATATTATCATAAACTATAAATTTGGGTTCTTTATAACCTATTTTTTTCTAGTGTTTTTTTTACTATCATTTAAACCTTTCTCAAAACCAGTCACAGGGTCTAAAGCTCCACTAACACTTAATATTTCAAGATTTTTATTTTGAAATTTATAATTTTAATATTATGCATATCATGATTAATTTTAAAAATTTCTATCATTGATGCAATCGGATATTTATAAGTACAATATTTATCCAGACGATATTTTTCTAATGCATCTTTATTCCCCACTACCCATGAATCATCTAAGAAGTTAGCAAATCTTTCTAAGAGTTTACTATAACCATGAGAACCTTTAAAAACTTTAAGTATATTACCAGTAAAAATACCAATAACACCTGCTTGGATATAGTTAGCAGTTCCACTTAAAACTAATTTTTCAAAATCACTATCACACTCTGCAATAAGCATGCGAGCAAACATTGAACCCAAAGAATGACCAAACAAATAAAATGGCACATTATATTTGCTTTTCAAAAAAAATTTTTAAACTCAATCAAATCACTAACAATAAGCTTATAATCAGGCATAAAACCTAAAGGATATTCATCATCAACAGACTCACCATGTCCACGATTATCACTTATAGCAACAATAAACCCATTATCATTTAAATATTTTGCAAAATCATAATATCTTTTACGATGCTCTTTAGCACCATGAACGAGTAAAACCAATCCTTCGGGATTACTAGAGTCAAATATAGTATAATAAAGTTCAAAATTATCTTTTAATTTTAGCGTACTTTCTATCATTTACATTTTCCTTCCATAACAAGTGGTATATTTATTAAATCTATTTTATTATCAAAAGTTACTACTTTTACTTCTAAATATAAATTATCCTTTTTATACTTTTCACAAATACCTTTAGAATAATCGCCTTTAAATGTTTTACCACTTAAGAATTTATCTAATAAAATAGAAGATTCTTCTTTATATTCATAAGATGTAATTTCATTTATTGTGTTTTCATTTTTTCAAATAATGTAGCATTTATCTCTCTATATTTAGATATATCATAATTTTTACAATAAGTTATATTTTCTATAATATAACTACTTTTATCTTTATTATATAAAAAACATTTCCATATATATAATATTCATTACAATAAGATTTATTATTTACTATATCACCATTATTATTTTTTTAATAAAAAAGACATATTAATAAAACAATTATAAATATAATAATTGGCAAAATAAATACGATTTTCTTTACTTTTCTTTTTTTTCATTTTATCACTATCCTCGGATATAAATTAATTATAACACACGAAAAGAAAAACTACCACATAGGTAGTTAAATTTCTTATTTTTCTTTACTTTTTCTAATTAAGAGAGTTGAACCAATAATACCTATTACTGCAACTATACCAATTGCAATATATTTTTCAATATTGTCTATTGTTTCTGGATTTTTTATTATTTCATTTTTTTCTTCTTTAATAATTTCAAAATTAGTTAAAGCTTCATTATTATCACTAAATACTACTTTTAGTGTATGTTTTCCAACATTAAGGGTACTTACATAATCTTTGTTAAATACAATTATTGTACTTCCTTCTTTTGATGTATAATTATTTACATCTACTAGTTCATTATCAATGTAGACTTTTTTATCAAATAAACTATAATCTGCATCTATTCTAAATGTCATGTCACTATCTTTATCAATAGTATATTTTTTGATTTGCGCCTTCAATAACTTGATACTCTTTTACTTCAGGAATATCTTCAACATATTTAAATGTAAATTCATAAGTACATCTAGTATAATAATCAAACCTTGTTTCATATATGATACCATCACTAGTACTATTATAATCAAGTGCTGCACCAGTATATTGCATATGAAATCCTTTAAAAACATCACTTTTTTTTATTTCCAACATTTATTGCAGTTAATATTGCGTTATTCTTTGTCTTATTTCCAACTATCTTAATAACAGCTTCATTTTCATTGTCTGTTAATAACAAACCATTGTTGCTTCTTTTTATAATATAAAAGTTTTTTCTAAATCTGCAAATGATTTTAATCCTTCTGTTAATTCATCATTCTTAGAAAAAATCTATTACATATTCCTTACCATTAGTTAAGTCAACAACACCTTTTGATGATATGTCATTATATATATTTTCAACTTTGGTATTAATAGCAATATTTGCTTTTTCAAATTTAATATCTAACATTCCATTAAATTTACTTGGTTCCAATTTAAATGTAGGTTTTGTTCCTTCTACTATCGATTTAGTAATAGGATAATACCAACTATTAATTTTCAATCGTACTGCTCCCGGTTTTGTAACACCTACAGTTTCATTTTCAATTTCTTCAATAACAAACTTATACTCCGATTCGTTTAAATCAATTACCATATTATTTGAAATATCCACAACTAAATTATCATCTTTAAAAACTTGAACATTTGCTACCTTACTATATTCAACATAATCATTATGAATAATTCCACCTTCAAAATTTAATGTAACCTCATTCTTTTCAGTTGCATTAACTCCGAGTATCATTGCAAAAGCAACTATAATACTAAATATAATTTTTTTTCATATTTTTCTCTCCCTATTCTGTAAAATCTTTTATTTCTTCTTCAAAACAATCTTTATAATTATATTCTACATATTTTTTATTTCTATTTGTGAATGTATCACTTATAGGTATTAATGTATAATCTTTTAAAACTACATATTTATACGTAAACGTTAAAACATCATCATAATACTTAGATAACATATTCATTTTTAATGTTGAAGTTGTCCTTTCACCATTTTTATAATAATCTACGACTTCATAAAAAGCTTTATCTGTTCTTATAATTCTATCATTGTAAACATTAAGTATCTTTTTCTCCTTCATAATTACCTTCAACTTTAGTCTTAGTAAATGGATAGAACTTTTTATCATAAAAAACTTTCAAATGGAATAGTTAATTTATAAATTATATTATCTTTAACCATGTGTAAATTAAATATTAAATCATAATCTAATTTTTTCTTCATAAGTCTTTTTCAGTATATGAGTCATAAAATTTTTAATTCATATTTAGCATTTGCAAACATATTATATCCAGCTTCAACTTTATTATCTAAGTTAGTATCTTCAATTGAATAATATTTATCATCACTTGTAATAAAATGAATATCTGCTCCATAAGGAATACCTATATTAACTATTTTTATATCATCTGGAATATCCAATACTTTCCTATAACTAAATTCACCACTTTCTAACTTACTCGGGTCAAATATATAAGCTTTATTATTACTTATAAATGTATATTCATTAAAGAAAGTATTTTCATTTAATATCTCTCCCCAACAAACTTTTTATAATCTTCTTTTTTCTTTCCACTATTACTTGCAGCTTCTTCTACTAAAGAGCTTCCTTTATTTCCATCTTCATTACTATTTTTTTTTATCCTTTTTTATTAATTAAGATTATACTTACTACTAAAAGAATGATTAAAATGACACAACCACCTATAAACCACATTTTTTATTTTTCATCATTCACCTATTTTTTCAATATAACCACTTGTTTTTTTAGTATACATATCATCACTTATAGATTTATATCTTTCACCACTATAATCATCAGTAAATCCATTATAAGCCTTATAAATTTCACTAGTTTCAGTATCATATACTCTTTCATAACCAAGTATTGCATCACTTTGTTTTTGACTCATAATATCATATGTTGTACTTTTTTTTCCCAAGCACTCATATAAGAATCAAAAGCAGCTTGAACACTTGCACTAAGTTTTAAAGCATTAACTGTTTCAGTATTATTATTTTCAATAGTTTTATTTACATAAGAACTCTTAAACTCTATAGAATTAATAGATTTAGTTAACACATCTTCATAATCTATAAAATTATCTTTTTCACAAGTAATAGCATAAATATCATAAATCATATAATAAGTTGTATCCATTCCCAAATTATAACCATTACCAAAGTTTACAACACTTGCCATAAACATACCTTCACCATCATTATTTTTTTTTCATCTTTAAATGTTGCCCTTAAAACTTTACTATCCATGGCATGACTTTTCATTGATGCGCTAGAATCAAATTCTTCAACTACATCAAAGTTATTTAAAACAGGAAATTTAACAGTATTATATGTTGAATCTATTCCTTTCAAAAGTCAGTTACATCATTAAACTTACTATAAAATTGTTTAACTGTTGGATTATTTAACACAATAGCAGTTGTATAAATTTTATATGTGCTCGAATTTCCACTTAAAGAAGCATAATTTTGCCATGCCTTTTTTAGCACTATCACTTTTAAGAAGTGGTTGTATTTTTAACATCAAATAAATTTTATTAATGGGATTTTCCTTATCATAAACACTTATTGTATAAAACATTCCATCTCCACCAAAGGTAACTTCCCATCCCTTAGGTTTTTTCATTGAAAGTGCATCATTTTCGTAATCTTCAAATTCTATTTTACTTGCTTTTTACTTGCAACAATCTTTACATTACCTTTATTTGTTTTAACTAAATTACCACTACCTGTACTTGTTAATTTAATTGTTGCAAAAACAAGCCCAAACAAAACAATAATTGAACAAACGATTATAATAATCTTCTTATTTTTCATATACATACCTCTTTTCTACTAATAGTATAATTTAATTAATTAAATATAACAATTAAGTTGTCATATAATACATTGTTTTTTTTGTGACAACTTACATTAGTTATAGTATAATACTTCTAGGTGAATTGTAATATGAAATTTAATGAATTATTAAACAAATATCTAGAAGAATTTAATTGTAGTTCCAAAACTTTATCAGAACTTACAAATATTTCTCCGGCGGTAATAAGTAGATATCGAAGTGGTGAACGTACACCAGCTATAGACAGCAAACAATTAGAAAGTATAATTAAAGCTATTAAACAAATTAGTAATAAGAAATACAAAGAAGAAGATATTGAAAAAATTTTAAAAGTATTTTTCAAAAACAGACTTTGACTATGATAATTTTAGTAAAAATTTAAATGAACTTATAAATACTTTAAAAATAAACATCAAAGATATGTCAAAATATACACTATGTGATGCATCAAGTATTTCTAGAATTCGTTATGGAAAAACCAAGCCCAGCGAACCAATAGAATTTGCAAGTAAAATAGCAAGTTATGTTACAAATAAATATGCAAATAAACGGATATAACTAAAATAGAAAAATTAACTAATAATGATGGAGAAAATTTATATAATAAAGTATTTAAATATTTAACAAATAAAGAAGAAAATAAAAATAATGACATGATAAAAAGTTTTTTAAACAACTTAGATAAATTTAATTTAAACGACTATATCAAAGCCATAAAATTTGATGAATTAAAAGTACCAACTGTGCCATTTTATATAACTAAAACCAAGAATTATTTTGGTCTTGAAGAAATGAAAAAGCTGAACTTGACTTTTTAAAAGGTACAGTTCTAAGTAAAAACAATGAAGATGTATAAATGGTATAACTGTATGTCCATCATGAACCGCTGTAGTTACTGGATTACCATTATATTTAGTGAATATTAATTCACCACCAAGATTATCAAAAGTCATTTTTACGTTTTTATCTTTTGTAACAGTTTTAGTTATATCTAGTGTTGCCATAAATCCAATAAGCTTATTCCAATCACCATTTGTTCCACCATATTGATTTGATATAAAATTACCTAAAGAATACATTACTATTGTATTACCAATTTTAGTTATTGGTTGAAGGATATGTGGTGGTTACCAATAATAATATCAACTCCAAGACTAGATAAGTATTCTGCTATTTCTTTTTCTTCATCATTCGGCATATTTATGTATTCAATACCCCAGTGCATAGCAACAATTAAAACATCAACTTTATCTCTGATGGCTTCAATATCTTTTTTTACTTGTTCTTTATCATATATGTTAATTAAATATTCTTTTCCTTTCGGAGTACTTAAACCATTAGTTTTAGTTGTATATGATAACATTGTATAAGTTATATTGTTTTTTTTCTTTGATTGTAAAGTTATTTCTCATTTTTTCAGAATCATTCATACCATTATAAAAGCATATTTGTTGTTTTAAAATATTTTATTGTATTAAGCACGCCTTTTTCCCCTTTATCTAGTGAGTGATTAGATGCAAGTGATACAGTATTAAAACCTACATCTTGCATAGCATCAACATATGCACTGGGGGGTATAAAACATTGGATAACCAGAATAAGCAATAGAATCATCACCAGTCGGAGTTTCTTGATTATAGTAGGCTATATCGTAATCTTTAACAATGTCTTTAACATATTTAACAGCATCAGTAAAATCATAAACCCCATTTTTATAGTAACTTCTATAAATTACACTATGAATAAGTCCATCACCAGTTGCAAGCAATTTTAATTTATAAACTTCATCTTTAGCTTCTGGTTTTTTGTTATTATTGTTGTTTTTTATAACGTTTCCATCATTAGAACTATTATTATTTCCAAAGAAATGGCTATATCCTGCAAAGCTTATGTAACTTACTAAAGATACAAGTATTATGCTTAGAAAAAACTTTATAATATTTTTTTTAAATCTCTTTTTTACGTATTGCCATATTTAATCCTTCAGTAAATTATATACTTCTTCTTTGTCTAGATTATGCGTTTTGTGCATAAAATCAGGAAGTAAATGTAAATGAATATGTTTAATAGCTTGAGCATCACCATAGTTAAATAGTAAACGTTAATGCACTTTTATCTAATTTAAACATTAAATTTTTAGTTTCTTTTCGTGCAATATCAAACATTTTTATTAAAATATCATTTGGAACTTCATAAATATCATCATAATGCTTCTTGGGAATAATCAAAGTATGTCCATCAGTATCTGGAAAAAGCATCAAGCATTACTAATATATCATCATCTTCATATAATATTTTTAGCAGGTACTTCCTTTCTTGCAATTTTGCAAAATAAACAATTATCATTCATAATATCACCATGATTAGTATATCAAATCTTGTGTACTTTTGTAAAGTGATTGCATATACTTAATTAGGAGCGTGATTAATTTGTCTAGTTTTAAAGAAATAGTTACCAAAGCTGTTATTGGCAAAGCAAAGAAAAATCAAATACTAGTTCATTTACTTTAACACCTGAAGAAGTTCCTAACACTGTTCTAGGCTGTTGGGTTATAAATCATTCATTTAATGGTATCAAAGGAAAAAATGGTTTAGTTAATATTAATGGAAGTTTTGATGTTAATGTTTGGAATTCTTATGGTACTGATAAAAAAAACTGGTGTTACAACAAAAAGATTTAGCTATACTGATACAATGAATGTACCACTTCGAAATGATGCTAATATGGATGGTGCTAGTGAAATAATTGTTAGATGTTTAAAACAACCAACTGTATCAAATGTTAAAATTGAAGATGGTAATGTTTTACTTGATATCGAAAAAAGAAATGGGCGCTGAAATTGTTGGAGATGCAAAGGTAAAATAAGTGTTGAAGATGATTATGACGATTATGATGAAATAGTTGATAGTTGCACCTTTGCCATCAGTTACAGTTTTATATGTTAAACCTGTTATACTTAATTTATTTCAGCATTTCCACTTGTATCTTTTTATTGTTAGAATTAATTCTGGTGTATTTTCATTTTGTGTATATGTAAATGTATTTTCAGATATATTTAAATACACATAATAATTCTTTTGTTGCTGTATTTGTTTTATTATTGGCAGTTAATATCGCTTTTGCAAACGTTGTACCCGTTTTGATTTCCTTTGCCCACTAGCAAAATTTTTTGATTAAGCGATAAATTTAATGCTGAACCAGCCTCAAATCAAAATGTATCTACAGTACTTGCATTTATTTTAATATCTGTAGATTTACCTTCCCTGTTTGCTATAAAGTATGCAAATGTTGCAGTAACGAGTGTTAATGCTAATGCAATTATACTTGCTATACCATATTTATTTTTGGTTTTTTGATTCTCCATTTTTATCTACTCCTTCTTCACAATATCACACACGGATATTT
>VOFC01000639.1_pt1 | contig 14000 bp, 23 predicted proteins | sample 5384161 | NCBI WGS metagenome assembly VOFC01 (sample SAMN12384722, study PRJNA508395) | human gut metagenome | isolation source: healthy gut B | host: Homo sapiens | reverse complement strand
AACATGAGAATGGCGTTCAGACGCAATACGCGCATTTGTCAGAATTTCTTGTGAACGCCGGAGATACAGTCCAGCAGGGACAGATCATTGCAAAAACCGGCGGCTCCGGCTGGGCAACTGGCCCGCACCTGCACCTGGGCGTTCTCATCAATGGAGAAACAGCTGATCCGTTAGAAGCCCTGAAAAGTAAATAATAAAAGCAGCTCTGAAGTACGCAGGATACGCTTCAGAGCTGCTTTGCAGTTGTGTTGCCATATGCAAAAACCGCGCTGCAGGAAACAGAAAAATATAAGTTAAGCCTTCGGATGTCAAAAAAACGTATAACGCGCCGATTGATCGGCTGGCATGAAAAGCACCGGAAAGCGGCTCTACGAATCCCTTTTCCGGTGCTTCTGGAAGGATTTCTGTATCACGCATGATCACAGACTGTGATCGTCCTGATTGCGGCTTTTACCAAACCGACAGACGCTGGCGGGACGGACAGCTCCCGGATCCCACAGCGAAGCAGCCGCGGCAAAGCTGCGTATGTGTGGCGAGATCTCCGCAAATGCCGCACCAGATTCCATGCTTCCGTGCATTTTCCGCTGCAAAAGCGAGCAAATGCAGGACGGCTTCGTCCTCCTGATCATATAACGTCTGCAGCATGGGGTTCATCCGATCAGCTGCAAGTGTGTATTGGGTCAGATCGTTTGTGCCGATCGAGAAGAAATCAACGAGACCGGCAAGCTCCGCACTCATAATCGCCGCTGCTGGCGTTTCGATCATAATACCGAATTCATAGCTTCCGCATGGCTCTGCCTGCTGGAAAAGCTCCTGCCTAAGTTCAGAAAGAAGGGTCTTTACTTGAAAGACCTCTTCTACTTTAGTGACCATCGGGATCATGATTGCAAGATTTCCGTAGTTGCTGGCGCGCAGCAGCGCCCGCAGCTGTGTGCGGAAAATATCCCGGCGGTCCAGGCAGATCCGAAGCGCACGATAGCCAAGCGCCGGATTGTCCTCCTGTGGCAAAGAAAATACGGTACTTTTTTATCCGCGCCAATGTCCATGGTGCGAATGACGACACGTTTCGGCGCAAACCGCTGCAGCGCATATTTGTATGCTTCAAACTGTGTCTGTTCATCCGGATAATCCTGATGGGCCAGATAGAGAAACTCACTACGGAAAAGGCCGACGCCGTCGGCACAGCGTACTGTGTCGTCTGTAATATCATCCAGAACGCCAATATTTGCACAAACTTCGACTCGGACGCCATCAGCGCTGACTGCAGGGTCGAATGCACTGCGGCGCAGCTCAGCCTGATGTGACTGATGTTTATTCTGTTCAGAACAAAACTTTGTATATCGCTCTGGATCCGGATCTATTGTAAGCGTCCCGTGACAGCCGTCCAGCAAAAAGCATTTGACCATCATCGATAGTGGCAATGTCCAACCCGGTGATCGCGGGGATCCCCATGCTCCGGGCTAGAATGGCTGCATGCGACTGAAAACTGCCCGTTGCTGTTACGATCCCCAACAGCTTTGAACGATCAAGAGAAAGCGTTTGACTCGGCAGGAGTTCTTCCGCAACCAGAATGCAGGGGCGCTCCATGGAAAACGCCGGGCCAGCGTTTTCATGCATACAGTCGAGCAAACGATTTGCAATATCCAGAAAATCAGAGGCACGTGCAGTCATATAGCTATCGTCCATCGCACGAAAAAAGTCAGCTAGAGATGCCGCAGCCTGCGTGACCGCTTGTCCAGCGCAATGACCGGAATCGATTTGGTCCCTTTACGGCCTGTGAGAACTCGGTGTCGTCCAAAAGCATTTCTTGGACCTGAATCAGCTCTGAGGCCGCCTGATTGTCGGAAAGGCGTCGAAGCGCCTCCAGCAGCTGCTGTTTCGCAAGTCGCTTTGCAGTGTCAAACCGCTGCAATTCTTCCTGCACACCGGCGAATATGCCACTGCCGACGGATGTGGGTTTCTGATACATGCAGGCATTGCCCGCGGCATATCCTTCTGAAATACAAATTCCAAATAAATCCATATTTGTTCCTCCACAGGCTGATCGATAAATAGGGCAGGCGCACGAAGCTGTCCATGCGCCTGCCGCTTTGAAAAAAATACTTAAAGCTCAGAGCCGTTTGTCTGGATCAGATGCTGATACCAATAGAAGCTGTCTTTACGGAAACGCTTCGCGCTTCCATGTCCGAGATTGTCAAGATCGACATAGATAAACCCATAGCGTTTGTCCATTTCACCCTGAGAGCAGCTGATGATATCGATGGGGCCCCAGGCTGCATACCCAAAGCAATCTACGCCGTCCAGGATCGCTTCCTTCAACTGCTTCAGGTGCCGGCGATGGAATTCGATTCGGTATTCGTCATGGATCTGTCCGTCTTCCAGCTTATCAAATGTACCGAGGCCGTTTTCTGCAATAAACAGCGGTTTCTGCCACCGGTCCCAGAATACGTTCAGATTGTGCCGCAGGCCGATCGCGTCGACAGTCAATTGTAAGCGGTCCGTTCCAGAAGCGGATTGTCACAGGTGCCGCCTTTTGCGCTGGTAATGGCGGTGCAGTAATAGCTAAATGCAAAGAAATCAAGCGTGTTTTCCTCGAGCAGCGTAAAATCGGCTGCCTCCGCTTGGATGCTGATCCCACGCTCTGCAAAGAAGCGCTTGGAATAGCCGGGATACTGCCCGCGGAAAAGAATGTCGCCGAAGAAGAACTGGTCCATCTGGTTACGCTGGACGGCAGCCATGGCGTCCTCGGGATTGCAGGTTGCGCCGTAGCAAACCTTGCTTCCGTTTGAGAATCCGATCTGCAGCCCGCAATCGAGCTGCTTTGCATACTGCTTGATCTGTGCGCAGGCGACAAACTCATGATGAAGCGCCTGGTATTTTCCTTGCTCCGGGTCACCCGGAAGTCAAGAGTGATCCCAAGCCCCGGGAATTCTGCACCCCAGAAGAAGCTGTTGATCTGGTTGATCAGGATCCAATACTTGACTTTCCCTTTATACCGATCCAGAAGAACCTTGGCGTAGCGGACAAAGAACGTGATAAGTGTACGGTTATTCCATCCGCCGTATTCTGTCACGAGATACAAGGGCATCTCATAATGGTTCATGGTGATGATCGGTTCCATGCCACAGCTGATGATCGTATCGATCAACGAGTCATAGTAGCGCAGGCCTTCTTCATTTGGCTCCGTTTCATCGCCGCGCGGGAAGATCCTTGACCAGGCAATCGAGGTTCGGAAGCACTTGAAGCCCATTTCCTTCATCAGTTGCAGATCCTCTGGGTAAGTGTGATAGAAATCGATCCCACGACGGCGTGGATAATTACCCTCGTGATCTTCCAGATGTGCTTTCAGCTCCGGGATCGTGTGGCGGAAATTAAAGACACTCAGTCGGTTATAGACAGAGGGAAGCTCCTCAATGTCTGCAACGCTTGGCCCCTTTCCACCTTCCAGCCAGGCCCCCTCTGCCTGATTGGCAGCGATTGCGCCACCCCAGAGAAAAATTCTCCGGGAATCCTTTTGTCATCTCCAAATTCATGAATTTTCCTCCGTAGTATTCAGCTTTCGATAAAGCGAGATAAATCTGCAGGCCATTCTGTATTCGCTGTCAATGCTCATCATCGTATCCTGCGCATGGATCAGGAGGATGGGAATACAGGGATCGTCTTCTTCGATCGCATCCTGCAAAATACGTGTCTGGAGACGATGTGCCTGTGTCAGTTCCGTCTCAGCCTCTTTCAAAAGAGAATCTGCGTCACAAAAATTTCCGCTTTCCGCTAGATCAAGCGCTTTTGTGTAAGCTTCACGCGCATTTCCGGCATGCAGAATGATCTGCATAGACTGTGCATTTCGATTATCAGCGATATTGTTACTCATGAGACCTCCTGTGTTCAGACTTCGTCATGGCTATGGTCATGTGCGGCTTCCTCTGCACAGGCCTGCTTATCATATGCTCGGAAGAAGGGCCAATAGATGATCCAGGACAGTGCAAAGAGAATCAGGCAGAGCACGGCGCCCTTCCAGGAACCGGTCGAGAACCACGCGAAAATCGGCTTCGGCAGATACCAGAGCTCAAAAAACTTTGTCGGGATCGGAACAAGACCGATCTTGAAGGTGATCCACGTGATGCAGGGGATAATAAAACCGCAGATCCACATCGGGACCATCAGCATGGGGTTGAACGTGATCGGAGTACCATATACCAGCGGTTCGTTGATGTTGAACATGCTGGGGACAATACAGGTTTTGCCCATCAGACGAAGGCGTTTGGACTTCGCAAAGAAGCAGAGCATGATCGCAAGCGAGAGCGTCGCACCGCCACCACCGATCGACATGATCCAGGTGACCTCATAAACATGAATGTTCGTCGCAGCCAGACCAGCAGCTGCAGCAGCTTCATTCGCGGCAATGCCGGTCAGTGCGATGACGGACATCACGGGGTAGAGGACCCAGGTCGAGATGCCGAACGAGTACAGGAATGCCATCGCCAGGAAGTTGATCAACACGAAACCAATGAACGTCTCGCCAAGATTTACGAGCGGCATGAAAAAGATTCGTGATCAGCTCAAGCAGGTTCAGGTGGAAGATGCTCGTCAGCAGCCAACCGATAAGCATGATCAGAAGGATTGGGATCAATGTATCAAACCAGACGGCAACAAAATCGGGAATACCGGAATCTTCTTTAAACAGGTGCAGCTTTGCAAAGGAGCTCATGACAAAACCGACAAAAATACCGCTGACAATCGCTACGATCATGCCGCCGGAGCCGAGCGCCTTAAAGCTGACGCTGAAAATGCCGTCGACGATCTGCGGATCGATGATCATGATGAAGAGGGCCAGCCCAGCCAAGCCAGCCTGTCTGCGCGTCTGGCGAAGATGCTTCTTTCCATAATGGAATACGGGATCAAAAAAGCCAGGAAAAGCGAAATCAGGCTGAATGAGAAATTTGCAAAGCCGCTGCAAGATGGGAAACTGGGAAATGCCTCTTTGATGGTATCGAGAATGGTGCCGATGGTTCCGATGAAGATCATCGGCATTGTCGTGAGGATCGCATCCTGCACGGCAGCTACGTACGGATTTCTGGCGGCCCGGTTCATTTTCGGGGCAAAGACATCAGACATCCACTGCATGAATTTTTTTCATTGGTTCTCCTCCTTTTCAAATACAGTTCTCTTTTTCTTTTGAATTTTTGGATCACAAAATCGATGATCGCTCCGCCATCGAGTGCTCCATACGCGTTCTGATCGATCACATAGACTGGAATATGGTAGGGCTTGCAGTATTCGGTCATGCCCTGCAGCATATATCTCAGATGCGGCCCGATCAGCAGCATATCGATGGAGTCGATATATTCATCCAGCTCGGTATCGCTGCGTGCGATAAATTCAAAGTCCGCTGTCATGCCACGCTTTTTAAGCTCCAGACGGATGTTCTTGGCCATGAAGCCACTGGACGCGCCGGCTCCGCAGACAATCAGAATTTTTTTCATGCTTTCTCCACCTCTCTTTACAATATTATTGAATGATTCTCTTTTCACGCAGGATCGTCTGAAGCGTGTCCGCCGCAGTCTGCTCATCCGGGCCATCACATGTGATTTCAATTTGTGCGCTGAACTGTACACCCAGCTTCATGACCTGGATAATGGACTTTAGATCCGCGCTTTTCCCATTGCAATGGACGGTGATATCTGACTGGAATTTTGATGCTTCTGTCACTGCGACCGCTGCAGGACGAGCGTGAAGACCGACCGGTTCAATGATCTTCGCTGTGAATGCTACCATTGGACATCCTCCTTTCTTTGTTCCCTGTGCTGAGTATATAGGAATGCGGGGGCTGCCCGCAAATAAATAAATTTCCGCCAGTGCGGAAAAACCGCTTCCGGCTCGTTCATGAGCTGGAAGCGGCTTCGCCTGTACGCCATAAATCGTGTCAGTCCTCTAAAAGCATGGAAAAGAAGCAATCAATAAATGCGTCGTAATTCTCGCAGCGCTCTAGTTCGGCAACGTTTGCTGCGTCAGATACGACTTCGATCAGCAGATCCATGATCCGGCTGAAGGTCCTGCGCTCTTTTGAATTTGTGCCGATTAAAATCACAAGCTGGACCTTCTTTGCACTGTGCCCCCATAAAATGGGCGGATCGCAGATTGCAACGGATAAAAAAGCTCTTTAAGGTTGAAAAAGAAAGTGCATGCGGGATTGTAACGGCACCAAAGGCTGTGTCAGCCATGGTTTCTCGGAGCAGGACGCGCTGCGTAAAATCTTCTGTTGCATATTGCTGGTCAATGACCTGTGCGCACATTTGACGAATCAGCGCGTGGCTGTCAGACTGCGTGCTGCGCAGGAAAAAAGTCACGGTTAAAGTAAGAAAGAAATGTTTTTGAGACCAGATCGCGTTCCTTTTTCTGGCGGATTTTTTTGATTTGTGTTTGAATCGCAGCGAAGTCCTGCTTCTGTGGAAATGGATGGATCAGTACGCAAGGCTCCGGCAGGGGAGCGTCAACAGTTGAGATCAGCAGATCGGCGTGATAAACGCTTGGCAGGTAATCACTGATGGATACGGTATGCTTAATGAAAAGATCTTCACTAAAGCGCTGAGCCACGACCTCCGCCGTTTTTCGGAAAAAAGTCATAATAGCTCTCATAGATAAAAACGGCAGAGATCCTGTTTTTACTATAGTCATAAACACAGCTGCAGATGTGGAACGCGATACAGGTCACCTCATCGTCTGAGATCTTTGCACCGTAGTTTTTTGCTTAGGATCTGGGCAATGAACACGGAGATATCATGTGCGATCGGATAGGCGACCTTTAGACTATCGTCCAGAAACCGGCGGGTAAAGAAACCACCCTGCTGGCGAGTGAAAATATTTCGGATGTGCAGCGTGAAACGCACATAAAAATCTCCGTCAAAGCACTCGATGTGATAGAACTGCTTGGCCTGGTCCATGATCTCTCTTGTAATGGCGCAGTATTTCTCCTCGACAAATTCATTTAGATTGTCAGGTGAGATCTTGGTGTAATCGAGAAGGCTGACCTGCTGGATCAAAACCTCTCGCAGGGCCTGTGTTTCTGCCTCAGAAAGGGACAGAGAAAAATGAAGCGACATATAAGCAGCGAGCGCAGTCACAGCCAGGTCGATTCGGTTAAAGGCATCCGGCATCAGCTGGCCGCTGGCTTCAACTTGAAAACCAGCGCAAATGCGTTCTGCGGAAACAGCCAGGTACAGCGCGATATTGCCCAATGAATAGTCGTTGGCAAAGATCCCTTTGTTCCAGCAATTTTTCCCGTACAGCCTGTCGCAAGGAGATCTCCTTTGCGGTATCCTGTGGAAAGAAGCTGGTCCGGTTTGCGAGGTATTCATTCCGCTGCTCTGCATAGCAGTAATTGCATAGAAGCCTCCGCTTGTTTTTTTTTCGGCACCAGATATCCATACCAGGTCACGTTCTCTGACGATTTCCAATGCGTATTCTCGGAGAACGCGGCGAAGCTTCTGAAGATCTGCTTCCATAGTGGGGACGGAAACATAGAATTGCTCGCTGAATGTAAAGATGTCTTCGGGTTCTGAGGAGAACAGAAGTACAAGTAAGAGGCGCTTCAGACGGGATTCCGGGTTGTCCTCAGCATCGAGCAGCATCCGGAAACTTGGATTCATGTCAAGCAGCCGGTATCCCTTTTCGGAAGAACTGATCAGGCAACCGGAGGTATTCGCCGCAGAAACGTAATTTCGAATCTGACGGGTTGAGACGCCGAATTGCGCTGAAAGACGTTCTCCGCGAACCCAAGCTCCATCGCGCTGCAGATAACGAACCATCTGGATCACCTTTTTATTCATCCGGATCTCTCCTCGCTCAAAAGTTGACACTTACACGATCTCGACCGCATAGCAGCCGCTATCTCCGATGCCGTTCATCACTTTCTGCAAATAGTATAGCGGGGGAGCGGGAAGAAAGTCAATCGTCCTGTGCGTGATGTGCGGCAGCGCTAATGCTGCCGACGGCAGTGTGAATTTTGAAAAAATGGACGAAAAAACAAAAACGGCATTGACATCCTTGAGGAAATGTGATATACATGGATTATCGAGTTTTGTAAGAGTCTCATGGCATAGTTCCGTGGGAACAGAAGCGCAGAATTGTCGATGATATACTTGAAGAATAGAATGGCGCTGCTCCTGTTTCAAGGGTGGCGTGTCTGTCGTCATATATCCGATAATGATGTTGTCCAGAGACCTTACATTCGTGTAAGGCCTTTTTTCTTTTTCAGGACTCGAAATATTTTTTATCGGAGGTCATATTGATGACTGAGAACAAATTTGAAGTGAATTCCACCAGAACCCAGCAAGAAGAACCCGTTGCATTGATCCGTGTCGACCGTATGTATGAATCCCTACGCTACAATGATTACTCCGCTCAAAATGGGCTGGGTGAGATTGTGGACAATTCCGTCGAAGCGAAAGCTGCACATATCGACGTGATGGTAACTGTTGGGAAGGCACGGAAGACCGGAAAGAAGAAGGCTACAGACAAGATCACAGAGATCGCGGTAGTCGACGATGGCTGTGGAATGAATAAGGGCACGCTGCACAGATGTCTGGCGCTGGGGAATCGATCCGTGCGCATGGCGGCAAACTCGGAATTGGCCGCTTCGGCGTCGGCATGACTCTGGGCGGCATCTCCCTTGCAAGACGAATTGAGGTCTATTCCAGAACCAATGCAAACGAAGCGTTCCTCTACACCTTCATCGACTTAGATGATATCCAGAAGGGGAATCTGATCCGCATCCCGGAGCCTGTGGTGCAGACACCGCCTGAGAACCTTGCCGGCATTCTGGAGAACAGCAGCGGTACGATCGTTATCCTGAAGGATTGCGACCGGATCGAGGGCAATGTTGATTTCTCCAACTATCTGGGGCAGACCTACCGAAAATTCATCGAACGGGGGACTGGAGATCAGGCTCAATGGAGAGCGCGTTTATCTGCACGACCCAATGTATATGGCGAGTCCTACAATCTTCGATGAGCAGCGGCTCCGTACAGAAGGCGCTATCGAGCCGAAGGCAACCTCTCTTGGTGAATTCCACCTTGCCCGTGAGATCCCGGGATCGGATGGAAAAACTGCGGACGTGGTGATCCGGATGTCTCTGCTGCCGGAAGAATGGCGCTCTTCCATGGGCGCCGGCGGAAGCGTTGAAGCCAAAAAACGCAAAATCGACAGAAACGAAGGGATCTCGATCCTAAGAGCTGACCGGGAGGTCTTCTACGGGCATGTTCCCTACATCACTGGTAAAAAAAGGCGAGGCACGGGCGCTGGAGATCGACCGCTGGTGGGGCTGCGAGATTTCATTTCCTCCGGAGCTTGACCATGACTTTCAGGTCAGGTACATTAAGCGCGGAGCGGAGCCTACAGCGGATCTGCGAGACCAGATCAGAGAGGTGATCGGAGACGTTGTTCAAACAGCACGCAAAATGGTTCAGGAGACATGGAACGTAAATAAATCCGAGGCAAGCAAAGCGTGCGGGTAACTTTGGAAAAGCTGAGGAAACAATGGCAAAAACCAGGGGCGATTCTTCCTAAGAGCAGGAAAGGAAAGAACCTGACTGCGGCTGAAGACGAGCAGCAGGTCGATGCTCTGGCTGCTGCTGCTCTTGGCAAGGAAAGAGACGACCCGGAGAAAAAAGGAGAAAAAAGAGGAGCTCCGGAAGAAGCCGTATTCTATCGAACCTGTCAGCTATCCAAAGACGATCCTGTTCGATACGGTCCATCTGCTGAACAATACGATCATCAAGCTCAATGTCAATCATCCGTTTTACAAGACGATTCTGCAGCCGCTTTGTGGAGATTTAGAAGATATGGAAGGGAGCCAGGAACGCCAGGATATCAAAAATGCCATCCTGCTTTTGCTGTTTGCATACGCGGAGGCGGAATCCAGATCCAAATGTGATGGCCATGATGATCTTTTTCGAGAATCTTCGTAATCAGTGGGGAACTGTGTGTTGGCCACGGCGCTGAGCGAATATGATCGTGAGGCGCGTTCGTAAATGGAGGTGACACCTTATCGCATGACGCCGGATGTGATCCGTTCTGTCGTGCAGAAACACCGGCCGGGCGTCTATATTCTTGGAGATGATGATGACGGACGATTTACCTTCCGATATGTGGGCCGCTCGGATCATTGCCTGCAGACCCGGCTGCTGACGCACGGACTTCTTTACCACTGCCCATATTTTATTTTCTCGTACACAGACACGGCAAAGGATGCCTTTGAGCTGGAATCAAAATGGTGGCATGATTGTAAGAACAACGGAGTGCACCTCCTGAATATCATCCACCCGGACTCGCCAGCCGGTATGATGCTCTCTTGTCCCTACTGCCAGTTCAAGAGCGGGATCAGGGAACTGCTTCCTCATCGGAAGGCAAGCTGACCCGACAACTCTATAAGCAAAAGCGCGGCTGAAACACATGGTTTCAGCCGCGCTCAAATCTGTCCTTAGGGGAGAAGAATATTGATATGGTGCTTGATTTTTTTGCGCGATCGCAGCATGCCTGTTTATAAGAATGGCCTTTCGCATATCGTCAGTTGCTGCGGCGTCAATATTTGCCCCGACAAAACCTACAGCGTTCAAACCTGCACTTGTTGGGATCATTTGCGTGTATTCTGCAAGAGATTTATTAGAATACTGTGATTTGCGTGATCTGTGATATACATGAAATTCAGGGGAGAATTCAGATAGTGTTTCTTATCATTGCGGATCGATTTTGTTGAACTCAGGATGCTCCCTGTGGAACCTAACGGGATCACATGATGGACCTGCAGCGTTGCCGCATACTCGGAAAAGACGGTGAGCTGTACGGTGTGTCCGGCTGCATCAAGACTCAGATCTTCATAGCCCTCGGCAAGGAAATATTGGCAGATCGTATTGCCCAATACAGTCTTGGGATACTCATCATTCGCTGCACCGGACAGCATTAAGAAATCAACGTCAGAAAACCCTTTACGCCCATAATATCATCTTTGCGCGTTGCAATCCACGTCGTATCCGGTGCGTCTCCGGCGACAATCGCGTCTGTGTTTGCAATCAATCGGTTCAGATCATTGCTCATCACCTGGTTCTGGTCTTTATCGTATGCACCGGAAAAAATGCTTGACCAATACCAGGCTTCCAGCAAATCAAAAGACCGCGCTGCTGTTTTCACCGGTATAGCATGCGTCCCGGTCCAAAATATAGCCTACAATAGGAACCATCAATGTAATTGACTTCTTTCAATGTCCGGATTCCGCAGCGGGCCTGGAAGAAGAAACAGGCGCGATCGATTGCCTGACAACAACGTTCACAGGTTGAATCGATCTGCTTCGCCGTTAAACTAAGCTTTCGCTGCCGCTTGAGATGCTCTACGGTATAGCAGCCGCGGCAGCCGTTGTAGCAAATAAGCGAGAGGATATTCAAGAAAGTTTCTAAATAGACCTTTGGAAATTCATTCTTGTCGCTATTATAGCACTGCATACTCTCGGATGCATGATAATTACCTTGGGCGGAAACCGCCTGAAATGCTTTTTACTGCGGCAGAAGAAATATTGGCGGCCGGATATCCGGAGCCGGAAGAAACACACTTCTCCAGCCGCTGATAAAAAGGTTCCGGGTAGCTTGGGCGACACGCGCCATGATCAGATCGAAAATATCAAGACTTACACCACCGCGGTTCAGGTTCTCGTAAATATCGATCGCTCGTGCGCGTTGAGACTCTTCCAGAGAAATTTGACTCAAATTGATTTGGCTGATGCAGGATTTCAAGTACGAAAACATCTTGGATGCCCATGTATTTGCCTGGATCTCAAGCACCTTTGTAAATTCTTTTTGAAACACTGGTGCTGGAGTCTTCAAAGCATGCGGGCTCAAAAATAACCATTATAAAGATCCTTATCGAGGTTATTCGTGATGTACGTTCGTGCGTTATTGATCTGTCCAGCGTTGAGCATTTCGTTCAAGGTCAATTGTTTTGCCGTTGATACGCTTTTGGCGATCGATACAATAATATTGTTCAGTGTCGTATGATTCAGGCTGATTGTCTCGTTTTCTACAAGCAGATATAGCGGGATATAGGACCACCCGTCCTCAACACTTGGGCAATACGTTTCGAGTTCACTCAGCATTCTGGGAATGGGTCTGCTGTACGGATTATAGCACTTCCCATTATCTCTTTAACATTGAAGGGACTACCCGAATAAACGGCAGGATGTCCTGCGTTAGAAATTCGGGCTCATCGGAATCCGGAGTCCGCATAGAAAACGATAGGCTATGTAGACCAAATAGATCCGGAAAAGCGTCGTTCCCATATTTCGAACTGCAAGATAGAATCGACGCTTCAGCGCGCTCGGAGCAATCAGATTGTTGCTTTGTGGCGTTAATTGGAAAATCGCGTCGGAAAAGACATTGGCGAGCACGGTCATCCGTTGCTGGCCATCCAATAAAAACTCTACAGCCCCACTTGGCAGCTGCTCGGACGGGATGGGATCCTTTGCGCCTAAAGGCTTGCACGAATAATCGTGCGCGTCTTTTGATTTTAAGAGCAGAATACTGCCGATCGGCATTTTGGTCAGGACAGAGGCAACTAGTTTATGCTGCATTTCTTCTTCTTTCCAAACGAACTGCCTCTGAAAGTCTGGAAGGAGGATTCATTCTTTTTAATCTTATTTATGGTGACCTCTAAGCTTCTCTATTGGGCTGTAGCATGGATGTCTCCTTTTCGATCCCTTTGTTTCGCATTTCTGATCGGACAAAACTCGATTCCATTTTTTATTATAGTGCAAAATATCAATAATTACAACATAATATCTGCTCGGTATGGTCAGCTAGTGTAACGACGATGACACCGACGACCGCTTCGACCCATCCTGCGTCAGTGCGGCCTGTTCTGAATATCGTCCTGTGTGTGATCTGCATCCCACCGCAGTGCCTTTTGTACGGACCCCGTTTTTTCTGGAATTCCCGCCGCGAATTGGCATTCATAATGGGCGCGGAGGCGGAAAAACTACGGGTGAAGGAAATCGAGAGATGATTTCCCTGAAAACAAACAAGGAGATGCAACAACATGACGAACCGTAATTTTTCCAACATCAACGTCCCGGAAGCCCGCGACGCAATGGACAAGTTCAAGATGGAAGCCGCCTCTGAGGTAGGCGCCCAAAACAATAAACAAAGAAAAACCAACTTGCGTTTACATCTACTGCACGCATGGGGCTCGACGAGATTCAGACTACACGCTCGACCTCATGTGCGGACACAATAAGGCCGTTCGGCTGCTGGCCGAACTGGACACTGGCAAGGCATGGTTTTGGCCTGATCGAGCGCGTAAAGCAGGGACAAGGCCGCCCGGCAAAAGATTTACGTCAAAAATTCACCACGACCGATGTACCGGACGTTCCCCTTTCTGCGCCTATTTCAGACTTCCCGGATTCGAAATGCAGACTTCCCAAAACAAACTTCCAGACTTCCGCTTTTGGGAAGTCAAGACTTCCCGAAACGGGAAGCAAGTTATTTTGATAATAATTATCCTGATTCTAGCTATCCTGATCCATCTATCTCTCCCGCAAAACCGCCGGGGAATGGAGCGAGATTGATCGAGCGATGGAGTTTGAAAAGAGAGCGTTAGAAATCAAATCGAATATGACGCGCTCTGTACGCAGTACGCCGCTGAGGACGTGGACGCGCTGGTGGAGCTGATCTCGGAAGTCCAGAGCAGCACCGCCGACGCTGTCCGGCTGGGTAAAGAGCAAATCCCCATCGAAGTCATAAAGGAACGATTCCGGCAGCTCACCCAGATGCACGTTGCCTACATTCTGGACAGCCTGCGGACAACCACGACACAAATCAATAACATCAAAGCCTATCTTCTGACCGCGCTCTACAATGCGCCGACGACGATGGGCTTTTTCTATTCCGCACAGGTGCGGCACGATCTTCGCAGAAAATAGGTCTCACGGTGAGACGTATTTTTTTGATATAAAAATTCAA
>VOFC01000440.1_pt1 | contig 14000 bp, 22 predicted proteins | sample 5384161 | NCBI WGS metagenome assembly VOFC01 (sample SAMN12384722, study PRJNA508395) | human gut metagenome | isolation source: healthy gut B | host: Homo sapiens | reverse complement strand
ATTAAATTATTTTCCATATTACCATCTAACCAAAAATATAACTTAAAAGTAGATATTTTAGGTCTAGAAGTACTACCTTTATCTAATGAACTAGTATTTAATATTAAAGTATTACCATTTATTGCATCTTTAAGATTACCTGTTTTTACTACTTTATTATCTTTTACTAAAGTATATTTAAATGATTCATCTTTTAATTCATTAGCAATACTAGTTATTTCTAATTTTACTTTATATAATAGTGAATCAGTACTATTAGTATATTATTATCTTTAATATTATCTATATCTTTTTATATTTAGTATTAGTATTAATGACACTTTATTTTCTTTATTATTTCCTTTTATTATATATTTATCTTTATTATTTGACAAGAGACTACTTGGATATAGATCTTTATATACTAATAATTCTTCTCTAAAAATACCAGATGATTTCATTTCTTCATAGCTTTTTAATACATCTATTTGTCTACCATTTATACCTGGTATTATTGTATCTTGATCTAGCATAGCATTTACTGGTTCTACTTCATATTCTTCTTTTAAGCTTTCTATTTTTTATCATCAGGGATCTTTTTGATTTATTATGTTCATTACTTTATCAGTATAAAAAAAACTAAAACATACTAATACTAGTAAGAAAAATTGTTTTAATTATATTTTTCACTTTACCACCTAGTATAATATATGTCTTAGTTTGTCTTTAATACTTTTATATTATTTCTTTGCTTGATTTAATGCGTTATTTATGGCACTATATAGGGCATCAATTTTAATAGTACAACCACTTACTGCATCTGTTTTTCCATCTTCATTTAATGTTAATTTATCTATTCCTTTGGTTGTCTATGACATATTTTTCTAATGCTTCTGCTTGTTGATACCATTCTCCTATGGTACTACCATATTCTACTCCATACATACCATATTCACTGCCTAAAGCTTTTTTAGTAGTCTTAACTCCATCTTTAGTAGTATAAGTTGTATCTAATTTTACATCGGTAATTTTACCTGCTGAATCTATTGTTATAATAGCAGTAGCGGTATTTTCTCCTCCATATGTATCAATAGCAGTACCTGTATATGTTCCTTCTTTATAACCTTTAGAACATCCAGTTAATAGTAATAGCCCTATTAACCCCATTAAATATATTTTTTTCTTCATATTTTGTATCCTCCTTATATATTATAAAATATTTTATATTTTTTTTCTAGTCCTAAATTATATTTTTTTGTACTATTTATTAATTTCTTAGCTATTATTCCTATTAATATTCCTGTTGGTATTGAAAATAATAATAGATATGGTAAATAATAAATAATATTATGATTATTTAATATTAGTATTCCTATGAGTACTTGTCCTATACTATGTGATATGCTTCCTACTATGGAAACTCCTATTATTGATAGTTTTGTTTTCTTTACTAATGACATAGCTATGATACTTAGAAGAGCTCCTCCTAAAGAGAAAAGGAAGTTGAAACCAAAGCCTGTTCTTATTAGGGCTACTATAAATACTCTAATTATTGATATCATTAGAGCTTTGTTAAAGTTATATTTATATAAAGCAAAGAGTATTATTACGTTGGCTAGTCCTAGTTTTAATCCTGGTATTATATCTCCTAAAAAGGTAAAATAACTTTCTATTATGCCTATTACTACACTCATAGCGGTTAATATACTTATTATGGTTATATCTTTTGTTTTTTCATTAGTAGATCACTCCATCTAGTTTATCATCTGTATTATCATTTGTTATTTTTATTATTATTTTGTTAGGTAGACATACTAATGTCCTAGAACTATCACTTATATATCCTTCTTTGCTACATATATGATTAGGAGAGTTTTCTTTTTTTACTCTTATTTTGTTTTCTTTTTTACTTCTATGATGACATTCCCCTAATAAACCTTGCACCGTATATTCTTTTATCTAAATTCATATCTATTTTTAGTATTTCTTTATTTTCATAATATACTATAGCGGTTGTTCCTTCTTTCTTTGTTTTATTTATTATTATAAGTGATAGTGATATTAGTAGTAATAATATTAGTATTAGTTTTAAATCGTTTTTATTCATAATTAAAGCCTCTGCTTTTGACAATGTTGTTTTCATCTATATACCATATAGCCTCTATATCATCTGTATTATCCACTATTAGTTGGCCTTCTTCTACTGGTAATAGGAATAGATAAGTGCTATATATATCTGCTAAAGATGAGCTAGAACTTACTACTGATACTGAATGCGTATAGTTACTTGGATATTTTGTATTCGGATTTATTATATGATTATAATTTATATTATCCATAGTGCAATATCTTTGATAGTCTCCTGATGTTACTACTGATTTGTTATTTATATTTAATTTTATAAATATATCACTAGGATTGCTAGGATCTGCTATTCCTACTTTGTAGTATTCTTTTTTTTGTAGGCTTTTTCCTACTTTAACATTACCACCAGCATTTATGATATATGAGTGAATGTTATTATCTTCTAAATATTTGCCTACTAGTTCTGTTGTATAGCCTTTAGCTATGGCGCCTAAATCTAATTTGATATTATTTTGTTTTTTTTTTATAGATATTATTTTCTAAATTTATATCTTTAATATTTATATTTTTATTTAATTCTTCATTAGATGGTAGTTTTTCACATGTATTTATAAATTCTTTCCATACTTCGGTTAAATTTCCCGCTGCTATATTTAATAATCCGTTTGTTTTATCATAGTATTCTATTCCTAAATTTATAATGTCGGATAATCTTGGATCTATTTCTACTTCTTCATTATCTGGTAGTTTTTCATTTAGGTAATAAATATTTATGACATTGTTATAGCTATTATATCTATCTGTTAGTTCATGATAGGATTTATATAAATAGTCTATGTCTTCAAATATTTTATTCATTTCTTTTTCTATTTTTGGTGGTATTTAACTTTATATCAATATAAGTATCCATGTAAAAATAGTTTTTATGATATGCTTTATAAGTACTTATGTTAACTAGGGTTAATGTAAGTGTTAGTAGTATTAGAATTAAAATTATTATTGTTATCTTTTTCTTCATATTTATCACATTTTAATTGTACTAAATATGAAGTTGTAAGTCAACTGTTAAATTAAAAGAAGAGTTATTTATACTCTTCTTCAATTCTTATTTTTTTGTTATCTTTAGTTATACCATATAATTCACTATTTTGGGTATGTTCTTTATTGTTTATTAATTCAAATCCTACTATGCTCGATGTTTTTAGTTTCCAGAAATAGAAATCTTTATTATAGTCAAAATCATAACTTGGATCTTTTTCTGATATATATACATTACCGTTGGTAGTAAGAATTAGTATTCTACTATCACCAGTAGAAGAAAATGTCCTCTTAGCTATTTTATCTACTTTTTCTTGATTAAATAATAATTTATCATCTTTGTTATTGCCTTTTACATATAGCATATTGTTTTTTACATAAAAGGTATAATATATTTCTTTATCAGATGTTGATTCTGGATGGTTATAATAATTTAATTCATCAGTTAACTCTATTGTTGTTATATCTCTATCTTCACTGCATATTTCTATATCAGATGGATATATTAATCTTTCTTTTCCTTTTTATTGGTATTTAAACATTTACCTACTATATCATATTCTTTTGGTTATATATTTTTGTTTGTTCTACCTCTAGATGTACACTTTGTTATCATGTCTTTAGTTATTTTAGTATCTTTATATGTATTATCTTTTTTAGGCATAAATACTCTACTTTATTTGAGTATTTATAGCCAAAGAATATTATTAATAAGCCAAATACTAATATGGTACTTAAGATGTTTGTTTTTTTGTTTTCTTTCACTAAATCACCTGTCCTTATTATTAATGTATCATAAATATTTGTATAAAGCAATAGTGATTATTTTTTTAGTATTTTAGTTGACATTTGTCTTGTTTTAATTTATTATAGAAACTAAATTAAGAATGGAGGATAGATATGATTTGTGATGTAACATTAGAAAAATTAGTTGAATTAAAGAAAGAATTTTTAAAAATTTCAAAGAAAGGATATATAAAAGGGATTAATAATAATTATTCTTCTATTGGTAGAACATTTGAAAATGAGCTTAAATTATCTGAAAATGAGTTTTCTGTACCTGATTATTATGGTATTGAAATTAAAACTAGAAGAGCATATAGTAAAAGCGCAATTACGCTTTTTAATGCTACTCCTGATGGGGAAGATTTATTTGAAATAGAAAGATTAAAAAATAATTATGGCTATCCATGTAAGAGTGATAGAAATTATAAGGTAATATATATTGAGGCCTTTGGAGATAAGCTTAATTTTGCTGGGGTTAAATATCAATATCGTATTGATGTTGATAGAAAAGATAATAAAATATATTTATGTATCTATAATAAATATTCTAAACTTGTTGAGAGAAAAATATATTGGTCGTTTGACTATATAATGGAAAGAGTTCTATTAAAGCTTAATTATTTAGCGATTGTTAATGCTTGGACAAATCAAATAAATGGCTGGAACTATTTTAAATATTATAAAATTGACTTTTTTAAACTAAAGAGTTTTGATGATTTTTTGAATTTATTAGAAAATGGAAAAATTAAAATAGTAATTAAAGTTGGTATTTATCTAGATGAAAAGAGATATGGGAAAACTAATGATCATGGCTGCGGTTTTGCTATTAAAAGTGAAGATTTATTATGTTTATATGATAAAATAAATATTAATTAAAAAATATTGACTTTAATAATTATAAAAGAATATTTAAGGGCTAGAGCATCTGCCTGCACGGCTTAGCTTGAGTAAAAAAATAAACATCTCATGATGTTTATTTTTAGTTTGTTCTAATGGTCGGGAAGACAGGATTTGAACCTGCGACCTCTACGTCCCAAGCGTAGCGCTCTACCAAGCTAAGCTACTTCCCGAATGGTGGAGAATGAGGGACTCGAACCCTTGACCCTCTGCGTGCAAGGCAGATGCTCTAGCCAACTGAGCTAATTCCCCACGGACAATATAAATTATATCAATAATTTATATTGTTGTCAATATCTTTTAGTTAAATTTATTTAGTTTCATATACACTAACTTGTTTTCTATCTCTACCAAGTCTAGAGTATTTAACATATCCAGAAATCTTAGCAAATAAAGTATCATCTGTACCTCTACCTACATTAGTTCCAGGATGAATTTTAGTTCCTCTTTGACGATATATAATAGAACCTGCAGTTACATATTCACCATCAGAAGCTTTTGCTCCAATCTTCTACCAGCAGAATCTCTTCCATTACTAGTAGATGATTGACCTTTTTTGTGGGCAAATAATTGTATATTAAATTCCATTAATCTCATTATTTTTTCCTCCTTAATTTGTATGTTCTTTAGGATATGCTTTTTCTAATTCATATAAATTAGTTATCATGTTATTGATAATTTTTGTGGTTACAATGTCATTTTTCTTTACTTCTATATCTAAACCATTTTTGTCATCATATATTAATGATTCATTATCTATAGATAAAGAAGCGTTAATTGATGTTATAATGGTACTAGATACAGCTGCACAAACGATATCTTTGCCATAATCAGCATACATAGCAAGTCCTGTTTATAATAATCTTTTTATATGATTATTATTTTTTATTAGTTTTACTTTAATCATAAAACCACCTTATTTGATCTTTTTAATCTCTACTTTAGTATATGGTTGTCTATGTCCTTTTTTAACTCTAGTAGACTTCTTATGGTTTGTATCTGAATACTGTTATTTTTCTTTTGTTTTCCTTGTTTAACAATAACTCCTTCAACTTTAGCGCCAACATAAGGATTACCTACTACACCGTTAGCCATTAAGACTTTATCAAAAACAACTTTATCTCCTTCTTTATCCTTCTAGTTTTTCAACATAGATAGTTTCTCCTTCAGAAACATAGTATTGTTTTCCACCAGTTTCAATAATTGCTTTCATTTTCTTACCTCCTTACATTATATTTTAAGACTCACTCTTAAGGTGTCATTTATGAACTTTTACCTTTTCAATGTGGTTGAGTAATTTCAACTCGAGGTCTTTAAAACAATATTAATTTTATCATAAAAATATGTATTAGTCAAACAATTGTTGTGTTTTTTTATTAAATTTATACTATCTTTTGCTATATATGCTTCTTAAATAGTCATCTTCTTTTAATAATTGATTGTTTATATAAAAGTAATGGGATTTGTTTTTATACATTTTTTTCTTGTTTTTTATTATTTTTTTCTTTGGATATGTTATTTTATATAAATATCTTTCTAAGATAAATTTGTTATATATGTATTCTAAATTTTTATAGAAGTCATAAATATTTTTCATTAGTAGTCCTAATATTATAATGAAACTATAGTTGTATTCGTATATTCTAGTTATTAAAATTATTATAATGGTTATAAACGATATGATGATTGTTAGTTTATTTGATAGGTTATAATATAGATATTTGGAGAGAATTAGGTTTATTATTTTGGAACCGTCTAGTGGAATAATTGGAAGTATATTAAATAAAAGAATGCTCTTGTTATATATTGTAAATAGATTATAAATATATTCTCTTATGTAACCTTTAGTATATAAAATTGTTATTAGGATAAAATAGATTGATTGTACTATTACACCTGATATGGCTACTAATATATCTTTATTGATATTGGTATTGATTATGGTATTGAATTTTGTCATACCTCCATAAGGATAGATAATTACTTTATCTAATTTATATTTGAAATGTAAGCCAGTAATAATATGTCCTAATTCATGAATAATGATAATGCTTGTAAATACTATTAGGTTGGAAAAATATCCTGCTAATACGAAACCTAGAGCTATTATTATGAATGTGTAATGGAATTCTATTTTACTTAATATAATCTTCATAATTTAGATATTTATCATCTTTACTGAAGACCATATATAGTGTTTTATCTGCTTCGCCGATAAATGAGCCTTCTTCGACGTAATCATATAATTTTAGGGAAGTGGTACTTATATTACCATACCAATAATATATGCCATTTAAATCTTCTATTATTATTGTTTTGCCATAATTATCTTTATCGCCTATAAATAATACCATGCCTTCTTTTAATGCTGGTACTAAGTAGTTGTCTGATACTTCTAGTTTTATACCATCATGATATATGGATATGTTATTATATTTTAATTTTTCACTGAATACTTTTTTCGGTATTTACTTCTTTTTTAATGGTATTATTCCTCCTAGATATTTATTGTATATTTTTTTTTATTTTAGTAAATGATATATCTTCAGTATACAAATATTTATGAATTTTATTTTTTAAATTATCATTGCTTTTACAGGCGATGGCTAAGGATAAAAAATAATATTATAACTATAACTACTCTAACTAGTAATCCTCTTAGATATTTTTTTTTAATTTGTTGTCTTCTTTTGTTTTGTTTTGAAATTAAATATTTTCTATATTTATCTGGATCGATATTATTCATGTTTATCACCATTAAAATATATGTACAGGCATAAAGAAAAAGAACTAATTGTTTTCTTTCTTAGTTCTTTTTTTCTTTACTTTTTTGTTCTTTTTCTTTATCATATATGCCCACTACTTTAGGAATTGTAACATTAATTATAGTGGTTCTTTCTAGATATTTTTGTTTTTCTTCTTCGGTTAGTTCGTTGTAAATATAGAAAAGTTTATCATTTACGCTACTACCACGATAAGTAAGAGGCATTTCTGCAAAATAAATTTTATCTCCAAAGTCCCATAACATTCTTGGCTCGCAAGACATGTTTTTGTCTCATCGCTAGTAAGATTATCCACTAATAGGCTTGTTTTTCCTTTTCTCTTCACTTCTTTAACTAGTGGGAGTACTCTAACTTCATACATTTGTTTTTCATTCATACCAATCACCTCCTTATAATTGTTATTTTAAATATCTTATTTTTATATCGGTATCGAACTTATTATCAAAGAATAAGTCGTTTAGTTCTTTTTATCATAAACTATTGTTAAATAGTTATTCTCTATATACACTTTAATTATATTATTGAGTTCAGAAGTGATTCTTTTCTACATACTCTTCTTTTTTTTCTGTTTCTACATTTTGTTTAGTTAATGATATATTAGTATTTTTATCTGTAACCACTTCACCATTGCCTATAAGTACGTCTTCTTCAAATATTTTTTTCGGCAATATATTTTTTTCGTATAATTATATTTAGTTAATAGATCTTCAGTAGTTAGTGTTCTACCTGTACCTAGATCTATATTGGTAGTAATATTATAACTTTTTATGTTATCATCAAATAAGTTTTCATCTAAGTTTATATTCATTTGGTAAAATACTGATAAGATAGCACCATTTATTTGAGTTTTAATATTGCTAGTAGCGGTATTAATTGAACATAATCTGCTTTTGGCATTATTTCGTTATAATATCCTGAAATATAATTTATTATTTCTTTTTCTTCGTCTATAAAATCCTTTGTAATGCTACTATCAATGTTTTTTTATTTCTACTTTTGATACATTTATACTACTATAAAAGTCATTATAATCACTAAATATTATTGGTGTTGTTACTATATAATCATTTACGTTATAATTTATATAATTACTTGTTCCTTTATTGTCATATCCTTGTTTTTCGAAAATATAATATAATACAGCCCCTGATAGTACTAAGAATATAGCAGATATTACTACTAATTTATTTGCTTTTTATCGTTCATATTATCCTTCTTTCTGTTATATATATTATAATACATTTTTTTATTTTGAAAAGTGAAATTGAAAAAATGTGTATTGAGAGGATATTGTTTTATATTTTGGTATAATAAAAAGCACTATCTAAGTACTTCACTATGGTATATTAGTTGCCTGTGAGATAGACATAACGATTCTCCATGTTAAGATTTTGTTGATTTCTTTGTACTACTATTAATGTTACTACTACTAATAGTAGATAAAATACTAATACTCCTTTGTTTTTCTTTAGAATTTCCATATCTATCATCCCTTTCTTACAATAACAGTATAACACATACTAATGTTCGTGTCAATATATGTTTTTGTAAAAAAGCGAATATTTGTTTGACATTTTACATTTTGTGTGCTAACATTATATATGAAAGGAGCATTTTATGGTAAAAGAAAAAAAATGAATCTAAATTAACTAAAAGACAAAGAGATATACTTGACTATATAAAGAAGTTTTCAGCAGATAAAAAAATATCCTCCTTCTATTAGAGAGATATCAGCTCATTTTAGTTTGAGCTCACCTGCTACTGCTCATGTACATGTACAAAAGACTTATTGAAAAAGGATATTTAAAGAGAGGAAAAGGAAGTAATCATCTTCTTGAACTTCAAGTACCTAATGAATATGAGGTTAAAGAAGAAAATGTTATAACTGTACCACTTCTTGGTAAAGTTACAGCGGGTAATCCTATTGAGGCTATCGAGGTTCCTGACGAAGTTATTAGTCTTCCTGCTTACTTGCTTCCTAAGAGAAAAGAGGTATTTACTATCAGAGTATCTGGTGATTCTATGATTAATGCAGGTATATATGATAAGGATATTGTAATTGTAGAAAGATGTAATACTGCTAAAAATGGTGATATTGTTGTGGCGATGGATGAAGAAAATCAAGTTACTATTAAGAGATTTTTTAAAGAAAAGGATTATATTAGATTGCAACCTGAAAATGATTATATGTTACCTATTATTTTAAAAGAAGCTACTATTCTTGGTAAAGCTGTTGGATTATATAGAAAATTTTAAATAAAAAAGTGTCAGAAATTTCTGACATTTTTTTATTTAGTCTTCTTTTATATAATGTTATAGTCTCTACGTTTATAGTAGTTATATTGCTTCCATTAAAACCTGTTTGTGGTGGTAATTCTTCGATATTACCTGTTCCAATGTTTTTATCATAATAGTATGTTACATTTATTGTTTCTTCGGTATATATTCCTTCTGGTTCTCCTTCTACTGTAATAAATGTATATCCTTCAAAATCTTTCTTTTCAGTAGTATATTTTTCTCCTACTTTTCCTTCAGTAATTATTTCTTCTGTAAGTTTATTACCATCGCTATCTACATAGTTTATTATTAATGTGCCTTTGTCGTCATGAGCTGCTTGAATTGAAAATGTTCCCTCATAGATACCTTTGTTTACTTGATTTATATAGTTATCAGATGGATCTTCTGCATGTGCTTCCCATCTTGTCTCTTCATTATCATCATACCAACCATTGATAGTATGATTACAATCATTTAATTCTTTTTCATCTTCTCTAACTTCGATTAGATCTCTGTCTTTAATTACTTCAGGTAGGTTTATTACTCCCTCACTATAAATATCATCACCAGATATTTCAGCACTATTATTATTTATTTCTACACCTTCGCTAATATTTATTGTTCCGTGATTATTAATGCCACCGCCTTGACCTAATATTGCTGCAATATTCTTTGTAATTAAGCCTGTTTCTAGAGTTAGTTCTGCTCTTTCTTTTATATAAATACCTGAGCCATTATTGTTGTTAATTGTTAAATTAGTAGTATTATCAATGATTCCATTTCCACCAATATATAGTGCTCCTGGAAAAGTCCATTTACTCGAAATATGACAATCGTTGTTAGCAATTGTTACTGTTGAATTATTTGTTACTTCTAATTTTCCAGTTACATGGATTCCGTTTCCACCATTACTATTTGCAGTGACTGTTGAATTATTAATTGTTAAATTGCCTGCTGATAGGCCGTGACTTCCATTACTAGAGAAATCTACTAATGAGTTTATTAATTCAAAATGTGAACCATTTGAACCATTACCAGTACTATTTACAACGTTTATGTTTGAATTTTCAGCTTTTACTACAAATGTTCCAGTAAAGCCTGAACGATTGTGATCTGAAGTGAATGTTGAGTCTATGAAATGAATATTATATCCACCATCGCCTCCGTCCCATTCTAAGGCATCTTGGTTATAATTTTTAATGCTTAATGTTGAATTTGTTAAATTTAATTTATCATTACCTGTAAAATAGATTGCATGAGCATTAGCATTACCGGCATTTGTTCCATCCATAGTCATATTTGAATTTATTAAATTTAATTCTGAGTTTTTGGAAGCGCAAATTGCTTGCCAGTTCCATTCTGCAGTATATGGGGTAGAATCTACTCCTGTCATTGTTATAATTGTATTTTTAAATGTTAACTTCTTTCCCCATAGGGCTATTCCTTTATCATTAAAAGTGATGGTTTTATTATTTCCTTCAATAATGATATTTTTGTTAAGATTCATACCTGCTGTTTCAGCATCATTAAGTAATTCGATTGTTGTTTCATCAGAAGCGGCATTTATTGCTTCATCTAAACTTGTATAATCTGTGTCATTTATTCTAGCAACTTTTATTTCATCTGCTTTAATATTTGCTAAATTAATAGTAAACAGTGTTAATACTGCTAATAATATCTTATTTATTTTTTTTCATTATAGTTTCCCCCCTGAATTATATTAATTCCCTTTCTTCATTTATATATAGCTCTTTAGCTGCTTTTTCAAATACATCAGGAGCTATTACAACTTTTTTTTTCAGCGTAATTTTTGGGAATTTCTAAATTTACGGTAACAATATATTTGCCGTTTTCCTTTTTTTTTTCTACTTCCATTGATTTTAATTCTACACTAGTTGTTAATCTTTCAGGATTTTTCTACATCCATTTTGATTCTGCTAAAACAGTAGTGCTTGTTATAAAGACTAGTGTTAGAGCAAATAAGAATAATTTTAATTTTTTTCATTCTATCTCACCTTTCCATTATAATTATGCAAAAGACTATAACTTCTTAAACATGATTTTTGCCTTTTGTTTATTTTTTTTTGATTAAAAATTAGTGATCTAGAATATTAATTATATAATCAAAACCCCTAAACAAAAGAATATATCATATAACGTCCTTTGTTAGTCGTATATGATATACTCTTTTTTATTGTTTTGTCAATCTTTTTTTATTTTTTATCTTCTGAAGTATCCTTTTAGTACTTCTGGATAAGTATTTATATTTCTTGGGTTTAATGTATATATACTAAAATCGTTTATATGATAGCCTTCTACTACTGCATAATGAAGATGAGCCCCATCAGTACAACTATCGTATCCTCCATTTATGGTGGCGGTTGATTCTCCCCCCTACTAAGCCTATGATGGTGTTTTCGTCTACTATTTCTCCTAATGATACTTTTTACTTCTAATAAATGGCCATATATGGTTGTATATGGTTTGCCATTAATATTATGATATATATATACTACATTGCCACCACATGATGATTTATATGTTATTGATGATATTATTCCATTTGCGGTAGAATATACTTCTGTTCCTTCTTTATTGCATGCTAGGTCTATTCCTTTATGACTTGATATGTCATAATCTTTACTTACACAGCCTTTATTTAATGGATAGTTTAGCTTATTACTTTTTCTTATGTTTAGGCATGTATTTAAATTCATATATCTAGTACAGCCTAGATTTTGATAGGTAGTTATTTCTTTTTTTTTATTCTTTTCTATATCATCATCGATAGTACTAGTTATACTATCTTTGCTATATGTTCCGATACTTTTTAGCATTAATTCTAATTCTTTATATTTTTCTCTTTGGCTATTTAGTTTAATTACTTTGGTATTTAGTTTTTTCTTTCTTTGTATTTAATTCTTTTATTTCTTTATTTAACTTTTCTATTAAATTATTATTATAATTTGTTAGCCTCTCTACTACCATATATCTATATATCATATCGGTATAGTCTTCTGATGAAAAAATAATATTCTAAGTATATATTTTCTCCTCCTGTTATTTGGTTAAATACTAAATAATTATTTACTTCTTCATTTAATTTGTCTATGTTTTTTTTTTTGCTTCTATATTTTTTGTTTATATTATTTATTTCATCATTTAAGGTATCTATAACGATTTCTATATCTAGACTTGCACTTAGTATATTATTTATTTCGTCACTTGTTAGATAGTTATATAGATTTTTTTTAGTTTCTAGAGAGTTTAGTTCATTATATAAATCATTAATACTTTTAGCGGATACTACGCTTATACTTGATATTATTATTAAAATAAATGATATTATTTTTTTTCATAGACTAAACCTCCTGTTAAATTATCATTTATTCTACTTCAATTATTTATGTTTGTCAATTTACATTTGGTATATTTAATATATTTCTTTATGTAGACACTTTACATTTTACTGATTTTACTTTACAAAATATAGAAAAAACACTTCATATTATTTGAAGTGTTATTTTAATAATAATTTTAAGGCTTCTTTTTTATTTGCTCTTCTACTGGAAGAGAAGAATTTACCTTTGAAACTATCTTTTTAACATCGGCTTGTTTATAGCCTAATCCTAATAATGCCTCTGTTAATTCTTTTGAATGATCTTCTCTGGCAAATAAACCTGTATTTATTACATTTAATTTTCCTTTTTAAATCTAATATTACTTGTCTTGCTACTTTATCTCCTATTTTAGGGAATTTTTTTTAGATAGTTTATATTTTCTGTTTCTATTGCTTCTTCGATTAAGGAAGTTGATCCAGTTGCAAGCATTGGAAGGGCCATCTTTGGGCCTAGTCCTTTTACGGATATTAGTTTTAAGAATAGTTCTTTTTTCCTCTCTAGTTTTAAAAGCCATATAATGTATATTCGTCTTCTCTAATATTGGAATATGTATATACAGTATATTCTTTACCAATGATAAAACGTAAGGATTTGGTACATAAATTAGATATCCTATACCATTATTATCGATAATTATATAGTTTGAATCTATTTCTTTTTTCTGTACCATTTTTTGCTAACCATACCATTTATTTCATATTCCTTATATCTTTGACTTGTTACATTTTTAAACATTTTATCATTTATTGTTTTT
>VOFC01000364.1_pt1 | contig 14000 bp, 16 predicted proteins | sample 5384161 | NCBI WGS metagenome assembly VOFC01 (sample SAMN12384722, study PRJNA508395) | human gut metagenome | isolation source: healthy gut B | host: Homo sapiens | reverse complement strand
CGCCAGGAGTTCGGCCACTGGGAAATGGATCTGGTGGTTTCCTGCAGGGGCGGGCATAAGTGCCTCCTGGTGCTGACCGAGCGCGTCACCCGCATGGAGGTGATCCGCCTGATCCGCGATAAATCCGCGGCCAGCGTCGTCCGTGCGCTGGACACCATGGAACGGAAATGGGGCACCCGCTTCCCGCAGGTATTCCAATCTATTACCATGGACAACGGAAGCGAGTTTGCGGACTATATCGGGATCGAACGGTCCGTATATAAACGCTGTGAGAGCAAGCGCACCCGGACATATTACTGTCACCCATACTGCAGTAGTGAGCGAGGAAGCAACGAAAAACAAAACCAGATGATCCGGCGGAAGTTCCCCAAGGGAACAAACTTTGATAAGGTCACCCAAAAAGACGTGGAGGCGGTGGAAAGCTGGCTGAACAGATACCCCCGCCAACTGTGGGCTGGGCCTCTGCCGGGCAGCTGTTTGAGGGCTATTTGCAGACCGTCTAAAAATATTTTTTCGTTTTGTTACACTTTCCTATTTTCATTGGATGCAGCCATTGCGGCCGTCCAATCAGTCAATGAATCCGCCGGTTATGTTCTTTTTATTTTTGCCAGAATTTTCTGAAAGATCCCCCTCAGGGGCAAACGTCCCCTTCCAGCCGTCCGCCGTCTGGTACAGCAGGCCGGAGCGGGTATCCAGAAAAGGCCCCGCCGCCGGGCATGGGACCATATTCGCCATGATAAGCTCTGGCGCTGCTGTTCACCGTCTGCTGCTCCTTGGAGCGGTAGTTCCCCGGCACGAAAATGCGCTCGTTGGTGAAGGTGAAATGCTGGCCTGCCAGCAGTTCCGGGTCATACAGACCGGCCGCCGGTTCCGCGCTTTCCACCGTGACCCGGTTCTGCACGAAGGAATTTTCGTACTTGCTGCCCGGCGTCACCTGATGGATGGTCACATCGCCCACGGCGTCCAGCCAGCTCTGGGCCAGTTCCTCCCGGTTCCGGCCATCCGCCGGAACGATCAATCTGTCCACCAGCGCGTTGAATTCCGCCTCATCGTACCACTTCCGCAGATAGGTAAACACGGTGTTGCCGTCATATGGGGCAGAGGAAGTGGAGGCTGCCATCAGCCATGCGGTTTCCCCCGGTTCCTCGCAGCGCACGATAGAGGAATTCTCCCACGCGGTAATGGTGCAGCGTCCGTCCGGGCTTTGCAGGGTGATGCTGCTGCCGGAGGGATCGCTGTCCGAGGCCGTGGCCCAGTAAAAGCTGCCGGAAAAGCCCTGCGCCCGGACAGCGCCGCTGCCGTCGGAAACGCCAACGGTATAGTCGCCGCCCCGGACGCCGTCGGCAGGTTCCAGACGCATCTGCACCGCTCCGCCGCCGTCAGCACATTGTGACGCAGGGCAGGCAGATTCACCGGGATCAGCAGCCGCAGCAGTACCAGCCCCCACAGGGCGTACTGCACCCGGCGGGAGATGGTTTTTCGGAACAGCAGCCGCAAAAGCAGCAGGGCAAGAATCAGGACGGTAGAAGTCAACAGGATCTCTTTCATAGTTTTCCACCCGCTTTTTCCAGAATGGCGGTCAGCTCCGCAATGTCATCTTCAGTCAGGGCGTTTCGTTCCACCATGGCGCTCATCAGCAGGCCCAGCCCGCCAATCTTATCCAAAAAGGTCTCAGTTTCCGCCTCAATTGCGTCCTCCCGCCCCACTGCGGGAAAATACTGCTTGGCCCGGCGGCCTTCCTCGTGGCGGACAGCCCCCTTGGCCTCCAGCCTGGAGAGCATGGTGATGATGGTATTTTTTCGACCAGCCGGTTCCCTCTTTCATGGCGGCGGTCAGCTCCGTGATGGTCATAGGCGGTTTCTGCCACAGGCGGTTCATCAGCTTCCATTCGCTGTTGGAGAGATCAATTTTCATGGCGCACCTCACTTGGTATACGTTTGTCTACCTCTTGTGCTATCAGCGTAGCAAAAAGGTAGACAAATGTCAACCTCAATTTGGTTACAAAACAGATACGGAAAAATCGGCGTTCCCGCCGTTGACCGAACGCCTGTTTTGCCGTAAAATAGATGTTGTATGAAAATCATCAGAGGAGAACGCCATGACTGACTTTGAACAACGATATATTGCCGCCCGGAAAGCGGTCATCGCCCGTGATCTTGCCCGGCTGAACCCCATGCAACGGCAGGGAGCCATGACCACGGAAGGCCCGCTCCTGCTGCTGGCCGGCGCCGGCAGCGGCAAGACCACGGTGCTGATCCAGCGGGTGTACAACCTGCTGACCTACGGCCGGGGCAGCGACAGCGACGAGGTCCCCGACTGGGCCACAGAGGCAGATCTGGACTTTCTGGAGCATTTTCCGGAGCGGCCGGACGCCGACGAGGTCCGCCGGGTCCACCGGCTCTGCGCCGTGGATGTCCCCCGTCCATGGGAAATCATTGCCATCACCTTTACCAACAAGGCGGCCGGGGAGCTGAAGGACCGGCTGGCGGCCCGTCTTGGCCCTGCCGCCAACGACATCTGGGCCTCCACCTTCCACTCCGCCTGCGTCCGCATCCTGCGGCGGGACATTGACCGCATCGGTTTTGAAAAGGATTTCACCATTTACGATACCGACGACGCCAAGCGGGTCATCAAGGATATTCTGAAGGAGCAGAATCTGGACGAAAAGGCCTTCCCCATCCGCAGCGTTCTCTCCGCCATCAGCGCCTCCAAGGACCGCTATGAGGGGCCGGAGGTATTTCGCAAAAAGGCGGAGGCAACAAACGATTGGAAAAATACCTGCATTGCCAAGATCTACGCCGCTTATCAGCAAAAGCTCAGCACCGCCAATGCCCTGGACTTTGACGACATCATCTACCACACCGTCACGCTTCTGCAAACGGAGCCGGAGGTGCTGGACTACTACCAGAAAAAGTTCCGGTATGTGCTGGTGGACGAGTATCAGGACACCAACCACCTGCAATATCTCCTCACCGGCCTGCTGGCCGGGGACACCGGAATCTCTGCGTGGTGGGTGACGATGACCAGTCCATCTACCGCTTCCGGGGAGCCAACATCGAGAATATCCTGAACTTTGAAAAGCAGTACAAGGACGCACGGGTCATTCGACTGGAGCAGAACTACCGTTCCACCCAGCACATTCTGGACGCCGCCAACGCCGTTATCAAGAACAACGCGGGCCGCAAGGGCAAGACCCTCTGGACGGACAACGGCAGCGGCGACGTGGTGACGGTAAAGACCAATTTTAACGAGGGAGACGAGGCAAACTTTGTGGCCGGGGACATCCTCATGGGGGTCAACCGGGGACGGAACTTCCGGGACACCGCCATTCTCTACCGCATGAACGCCCAGTCCAACGCACTGGAATACGCCCTGAAGCGCAACGCCATTCCCTATAAAGTTGTGGGCGGCATGAAGTTCTTCGACCGGGCGGAGGTCAAGGATATGCTGGCCTACCTGTGCGTGCTGAATAACCCTATGGACGATCTGCGGCTTCGCCGGATCATCAACACCCCGGCCCGCGGAATCGGCGCCACCACCATGGACAAGGTGGCGGAGCTGGCGGCAGAGCAGGGAGCGTCTCTATGAGGTCATCCGCAATGCCGACCTGTTCCCCACCCTGAAAACCGCCGCCGCCAAGCTCATCAAATTTGCAGACCTCATCGATAACCTGCGCCGGGCAGGCAGCACGCTGGCCCTGCCGGAATTTTACGATGAGGTCCTGAACCAGACCGGCTACGTCCGGGCGCTGGAGGAGAAAAAAGGACATGGAGAGCCGGGGCCGTATTGAAAACGTGCAGGAATTGAAGTCCAACATTCTGGGCTTTCTGGAGCAGGATCCGGAGGACGCCACCCTTTCCGGCTTCCTGAACGAGATCGCCCTGTATACCGATCTGGACAGTGTGGAGGCGGACGATAACTGCGTCACTATGATGACCATTCACTCTGCCAAGGGCCTGGAATTCCCGGTGGTGTATGTGGTGGGCATGGAGGAGGGAATCTTCCCCGGCACGGCCTCCATGTATGACGAGGAAGAGCTGGAAGAGGAGCGGCGGCTGTGCTACGTGGCCATGACCCGGGCCCGCGAAAAGCTGGTCATGACCAACGCCCGGCAGCGGATGCTCTACGGCCGCACCAGCGCTAACAAATCCAGCCGCTTTCTGGACGAGATCCCGGCGGAGGATATGCGCTGGGAGAGCAAGCCGGAACCGAAATTCGGTACCTATGACGAGGCGGGCTTCGGCGGCAGCCGCTGGGACGATGACTTCGGCGGTTCCTCCTTCGGCGGCAGTTCCTACGGTGGCTTCGGCGGGCAGCGTTCCGCCGGTCAGACCTCCTACGCCGCATCCGGCAGCAGCTATGGCGGTGCGAACCGTTCCGGCAGTGCAGGCCGTTCCGGCGGATATGTCAGCGGTGGCGTCCATACTTACAAAAACGCCAAACCGGCTGGCCAGCCCCTCCGCACCAGCAGCCGGGGCAGCACGCAGGCGTCTCCCGCCGTGGAGCTGATCCAACTCCATCAGGGAGATCAGGTGGAGCATACCGCTTTCGGCAAGGGAACGGTTCTCTCCGTAAAGCCCATGGGCGGCGACGCGCTGGCAGAAGTTGCCTTTGACGGCGGCACAACCAAAAAGCTGATGCTGAAAGCAGCCGGAAAACACATGAAAAAACTCTAAAGCGCAAACGCTCCCAAACAATCCATCATAAAACAGAAAACAGCCGCAGCGGTTTGAAACCGCTGCGGCTGTTTTTGCAGGTTTCTGCCGGAATCATGCGTACTACATGAATCTGCACAGCAGGATCGGCAGGAAAATGGCGGGAACCAGATTCATTACCTTGATTTTCGTGACATTCAGCATATTCAGTCCCAGCGCCACGATCAGGAGCGAACCGACGCAGGTCATCTCCGCAATCACAGTGTCACTGAACAGGGGGGACAGCAGGCCCGCCGCCAGAGAGATCGCTCCCTGATAGAGAAAGATGGCTGCGGCAGAAAACGCCACGCCAACGCCCAAAGAGGAGGCAAACACAATGGCGGCAATCCCATCGATCACGGATTTGGCTTTCAGGGTGTCGTAATTCCCGGTAAGCCCGTTTTCCAGGGAGCCGACAATGGCCATGGCTCCCACGCAGAACAAAAGGGACGCGGTCACAAAGCCGTCCGCCACGCTGGGCGCGCCCTCTCTGGTATGGATCAGGCGGGCCGTTTTTTCCTGCACCCAGTCGCCCAGTGTACGCATCCGGCGATCCAAATCCAGAAGCTCGCCGATGATCGCGCCGATCGCAATGGAAATAATGGCGGTGAGGGTGTTCTGTCCTTTCAGACTTCCGCTGACGCCGATATAGATGACGCACAGCGCCATGCCCTCCATGACAATGGCTTGCAGACGGCCGCCGATGCTGTCGGCGGATATGTCTTTGGCGGAGCGGCGGGTAACAGTCTGAATGGCCAGCCCCAGCAGGGAGCCGCAAAGAATGGTCAGGGAATTGATAATCGTTCCGGTCAACATAGTTTATACCCCTTTATTTGCAATCAGATCACGAACCACCTTGCTGCCTATCAGCAGCCCGGCCACAGCGGGAACCCACGGATTACTGGCTGGGACGCTGCGCCGTCCCGGCGGCGGCGTTTCCCGCTGTGTGGTCGGCGCAGGCTGCTCCGGCGAAAACACCACCGGCTGGCGGCAGATTCCCCGGTTTCGCAGTTCCTTCCGCATGACCCGCGCCAAGGGGCAGCCGTATGTCTCCGAAATGTCCGCCAGCCGCAGCTGTGATGGGTCCTTTGTTGCCGGTGCCCAGGGCCATCACCAGGGGGATGTTCAGCCGACGGGCGGTTTCCGCCAGATCCAGCTTGCAGCTCACCAGATCGATGGCGTCCACAATGTAGTCATACCGGCAGCCCTCAGGGAAGAACCGGCTGCGGTTCTCTGCGTTATACAGTTCCTGCAAGGGGTGCAGCACAGCGTTGGGATTGATATCCGCAATGCGCCTTGCCACCGCCTCTGCTTTGGGCAGTCCTACAGTAGAAGTCAGCGCCTCCAGCTGACGGTTCAGGTTGGACAGCGCCACGGTATCGCTGTCTACCAGCGTCAGCTCGCCGATCCCGGCCCGCGCCAGACACTCCGCCGCATAGCTGCCCACACCGCCAAGGCCGAATACGATCACATGGGTCTGCGCCAGACGCATCTGGGCTTCCGGCCCCCACAGCATCTCATTGCGTAAAAAACGTTCGTCCACAGGAAGCACCTCCTCTTCGAGAAGAAAACGGGCCGGCAGATACCGGCCCGTTCATTCAGAGAAATCACAGGATCAGGGGCTGAATCAACCCACAAACTTCATACCGAAATCGCTCTGGGACACATCGGCGCCCTCAACCAGACTGTTGGTCCACTCGTCCACATCGTCAGAGCGCAGGGTGTTCACCACAGCTGCTTTCCACACAGGCAGGCCGGTTCCCACGAAGTACATGACATGAGAACCATAGGCGGAATCCACCACGTCCGTATCGCCGGGCTTCCGGCTGGAATCCAGCGCCCAGTCCTTGAAGGAATCCACCAGACTGGAATCCACAGAAATGTCGCTGATGAGACCGCCGGTATACTTGGTGCCGTCCTCGGAATCCTTCGTAACCAGATCAATGAAGGAATCCTCCGTGGCGTCGCCGGCCTTCCACTCGGCAAGGATCTCCTCGGCCTTGGTGTGGGCGGCGGCTTTCAACTGCTCCTGCTCCTCATCGTAGCCCTCCTCATCGGAGGTCTTGGTGCCGGCCTCAGGCATCACCAGAATGTGACGGACGCTGACCGTGTTGGATTCTTCCAGATAGCGGTCGTGGAACACTGCCACATAGTAGTCGTCGTTGACCTCCAGCACGTCGCTGTCGCCGCTCTGGCGGGCGTCGTCGAACAGCCAGTTGCCGATCACGCCGTCATAATAGCTGGCGTCCCGCGTATCATAGTAGGTAGCCTTCTCATAGCCGCCGGCAGCGGATTCCAGAGAAGTACCGCTCTTATAGGCAGCCAGGATCTTGTCTGCCGTCTCCTTGGCGGCTTCCTTTGCGGCGGCAGTCTCCTCGTCGGTGGGCTGCACCGTGTTGCCGTCGGCGTCGGTGGTGGACTCGGCGGCGCCGCTGACCACCACATACTCCCAAGAGGCCCGGTCATAGGTCTTGGGATCGGCATTGTACGCGTCCTGAATCTCCTGATCGCTGTAGGTCAGCTCATCGGAGTAGGCGTTGGCATAAGCCTGATACTGCAGCGTGCGAAGCAGCTCCTGACCGTAGACCTTCTCCGTCATGGTGCTGCCCAGATTCTGCTGGAGATACTTCTTGACGGTGGTGCCGCTGCCCACGGCCGTATCCTTCAGTGCCTGCATGGTGTCGTCATACTGGGTCTTCACTCCGGCGGGATACTGGAAGCCCTTCGCCTCAGCTTCCTTCAGGCCGTTCTGGATCATGGTCATCTGCTTGATGGTATTGTCCATCATGTAATCATGCCAGGAGGATCCTTCCTCCACGCCCAGCATGGACGCAGCGGTGGCATTGACAGTCTGTCCCTTCAGGGAAGAGCCGGTATCCAGCCCCAGGTAGCTGATGAAATAGGAGTTGTTCTGCAAAAAGCTGCGGTACACGTTCTGGTAATAGAAGCTGACCTCGGCAGCCGTATACTTCTCCCCATCGATGGTGACGGCCGTTGCACTGCGGGAGATGATATTGGACTTCCAGATCAGGCAGGCCACAACCGCTACTAAAAACAGCACGCCGATGACGCTGTAAAGCAGGTTGCTCCGCTTTCCCGCCTTTGCCTGTTCCAGTTCCTTAAAGGTTTTCGGATCGGCGCCGGGGGTCGGGTCCTGCCGGAGCTTCTTTTCTCTTGATGCGCTCATTTGTTGTTCATCCTCTCAAATTCTAAACGTTCTGGCGCGGCATAGCGCCGCGTGATCTCGTCACGTACCGCACTATTATATAGGATTGCGGCGCGATATGCAAGTACCAGATTGCGCCTGCGCCCTGTCAGCTGCGTGATCGGAAGTTATTTTACACCCCAAGTCTGAAAAAAAGCTGAAAAGGGGACTGCCTTTGGGCAGTCCCCTGAAAATTCTGCGTCCCGCAGCGGCCGTGTAGACCTCGTTATAACCTGCACCTTCTAGTACAGGTGGGTTGCTTCCAGAATGCTTTACCGCTTCCAACTTCCAGCCGCGAACGGCAGCCGGGAGGCCTGCGAGCCACACCCTGAGAGGTGCATCCCGAATAACGAAATGTGGGTTAAAAAAGATCTATCACGCACCCCGCAGGACATACCGGGCGTTGCCCGGCAATGACCGGATCATGCGGGAATCCGCGCTCTCCGCACCGCCCCTGCCGGACGCAGCGGAAACACTGTGTTCAGTCTGCGCGGAAACGGGAGAGGTTATTCCTCCTCGTCATCAAACAGCAGCTCCATGAACTGCTCATAAACGGCTTCCAGTTCCTCGTCGGAGTCCAGCGTAGACAGCAGATCCTCGCCGTCCTCATGGATGACCTTCAGGATCACAAGGCCATTATCGGGATCGTCCTCATTTTCCCCCCTCCGTCTCTGCGGGGAAAAATGCCTGATACATCTGGCCGTTATATTCCAACGCGTCCACAAACTCCAAAACCAGCTCTTTTCCGTCCTCATCCGTGACGGTAATAAAGGTGGGGCCGAATTCTTCACTCATCCGTCGTATACCCTTTCTTGTGTTGACCGGAGCGTGTTGACTGCCGGTGTTGATCCTATTGTAGCGGAAACGCCGGCATATTGCAAGGGGGAAAGTCGTGAAAAAGCAGCTGAGAAGTACAGATATTTCTCAAAAAAACAGCCGCTTTTTATGAAAATCAAGGAGGGGGTCAACTTTTCTCCGGTAAAATATGACATTTTCAAGGTTGACAGGGGATGTTATAATAAATTGCATAATGGTGTCATGCAGGCTTTGCGCCCCGTGGGAATACAGGCCGCAGAGTTTTGGAAAACCGTACCAGAAGGAGGTCCCGGATTTGGACGAAAGACGAACGCCCCAGTCTCAGGAAACGGCCGTTCATGCCCGCAGAAAACCGCGCAGACGGGCAGACGGCGCTGCCAGAGGCGTCTTTATGACGCTGCTGACGCTGATCCTGATCGGCTGCTGCGCCACTGCGATGCTGTTCGGCATCTTTATGAAGTATGTAAACACCTCTCTGCTGCCGACGCTGGACGTCAAGGCAGAGGACTATACCATGGCCCAAAGCTCCGTGGTCTACTATCAGGACAAGGACAGCGGACAATGGGTGGAATACCAGAAGGTCCGGACAGGAAAACCGGGTTCTGGTGGATATCGGCGATATGTCGCCCCTATCTGTGGCAGGCGGCCGTGGCCATCGAGGACGAGCGGTTTTTCTCCCACCACGGCGTGGACTGGAAGCGGACGCTGGGCGCTACCGTGAAAACCCTCGTCGGCAGCAACGACAGCTACGGCGGCTCCACCATCACCCAGCAGATGCTGAAAAACATGACCGGCGAAAAATCAGAACACCATTAACCGCAAGGTCAAAGGAGATCTTCCGGGCGCTGGAATTTGAGAAGGACAACACGAAAAGCCAGATTCTGGAGCTGTACCTGAACATGATTTATCTGGGCAGCGGCTGCAACGGTGTGGAAACGGCGGCGGAGTATTACTTTGGGAAATCCGCCAAGGATCTGACGGCGGCGGAGAGCGCCTGTATCATCGCCATCACCAACAACCCCTCCCTTTACAACCCCAAATATGACCGCACCTACACCCGGAAGGACGGCACCACCATCACCCCGGGGAGCTGAACAAGCAGCGGCAGGAACTGATCCTGGACAAGATGTCTAAGGTCATCAATCCCGATACCGGCAAGCCCTATCTGACAAAAGAGGAGTGCATGAAGCCGCCAAGGCGGAGCCGCTGAACTTCACGGACACCGCCGGCGACGCCAGCAACGTGGTGCAGACTGACGGCATTGAGATCAACAACTGGTTTGTCGAGCAGCTCATCAGGACGTTACCAACGATCTGGCAGAGGCGAAGGGCGTGTCTTACGAGGCCGCCCAGCGGCTGGTCAATAACAGCGGCCATCAGATCTACTGCACCATGGATCCGGAAATTCAGGAGATTGCCGAGGGCGTTTATGAGGACGCCAGCAATCTGAACGTCCATTCCGCCTCCGGCAAACAGCTCCAGTCCGGCATCACCATTATGGATCCCTACACCGGGAACATTGTGGCCATGGTGGGCGCCGTGGGGCCAAAGACCCAGAATCTGGTGGATAACTACGCGGTGCAGAAGCATCAGGTGGGTTCCTCCATCAAGCCCCTGACGGTGTATTCCGCCGCGCTGGATGCCGGCGCGGTTACTCCGGCCACCACCTTTGACAACTATCCTGTGCATCTGCTCAACGGCAATCCCTGGCCCAAGAACTCCCCCAACACCTACACCGGCTGGACCATGATCGGTGAAGGCGTCCGGCGGTCTATCAACACCATCGCCGTCCAGACGCTGGAAGCGCTGGGCGTGGCGGATTCCTACGCCTACGCCACGGAAAAGCTGGGGCTGAGTCTGGTGCCGGAGGATATGGGCGTCGCTCCCCTCGCCATGGGCGGCCTGACCTACGGCCTGAGTACCGTGGAGATGGCGGCGGCTTTCTCCTCCTTTGCCAACAGCGGCGTTTACAACTCCCCCAAAATGTATACGGAAGTCCGTGACAGCAACGGGGAGGTGGTTCTGAAAAACGAGGGCGAGACCCACGCGGCCATGAAGGAAACCACCGCCTACTTCATGAACCAGATGCTCACCAGCGTGGTGAATGCCGGTACCGGCACCTCCGCCAAGTTCGGCGGCATGACCATTGCCGGTAAGACCGGTACCACCAACGACAGCCGTGTCCGCTACTTCGTTGGCTACACGCCCTACTACTGCGCCGCGGTGTGGACGGGCTATCCCTCCACCAACGAAAAGATCTCTGCCTCCGGCAACCCGGCCATCAGAATGTGGAAGCCCATCATGCAGAAGATCCATGAGAATCTGGAAAACAAGAGCTTCCCCACCCCCTCCAGCGGACTGGAGACGGTGACGGTCTGCGCCGACAGCGGCAAACGCTGCACGGATGCCTGCCTGTCCGATATCCGGGGCAGCCGGGCCGTTACCGTCACGGTGGCGGCAGGCACCGCTCCCACGGAAAGCTGCGACAAGCACGTTCTTGTGGACTACTGCACCGAGGGCAAGTGCCTTGCTACCGACAGCTGCCCTGCCGAACATGTGAAGCAGGTGGGCGTGCTGGATTTTGAACGGACGGACTATTTCAACGGCGGTTCCCGGATCCTTGCCACTGACAGCGCCAAGAACCCCGACAGTCTGTTCCATCTGACGGAGATGAAGCGGGCCATCGGCCTGCTGCCGACGCCGACGGCCAGCGGCGGCGAAACGTACCCGGAGGTCATTGGATGCCCCGTCCACGCAGGGATGACGCCGGAGGAGCCGGACGTTCCCGCAGCGGATCCCACAGACCCCAACGATCCCAACTACAATCCCCCGGCAGACGACACAGGAAACGGGGATGACGGTGGCGATCCTGCCGAACCGCCCATCGTCGTTCCCGTGGAACCGTCGGAGCCGGATAGCAGCGGTGGCTTCGGGGATGCCGGAAGCTGGGCCGCCAGCTTCTTCGACAACTGAAAACGTCTACAGAACGAAAACAAGCGGACGGCTTCGAGCCGTCCGCTTGTTTTTCTGCACGCTTATGGAATTCAGGTCAGCAGGGCGCTGAGGCCGGTAGCCGCCAAGCCGAAGATCAGCACGCCCACCAGAATCAGGGCAATGATACGGGTATGTTTCGGGGCTCATGCCCGGGTTCCTCCTTCTGTTCCCTCTGTATGGGGCAGGATTTTTTTAATGCTTCTTTCCACTTTTGACCGGGGCAGCATCAGCTCATGGCCGCAGCCCAGACACTTCAGTTTGATATCCATGCCCACCCGTGTGATCTCCCACTGTTTGGAGCCGCAGGGGTGGATTTTTTTCAGTTCTACGATGTCTTTCAGATGCAGATCCATATAATTCCTCCTGTCACCTATGCCGCAAATCCGCATAGGGTGGTATATCAAAATGTAAAGGATGATGATCATGCCGGAAAACAGAGCCTATCCGCCGGAGGGGCTGACCCCGCCCGCACCTTATACGCTGGCAGAGCTGCGGTCAGCCATGGAAAGCCGCGCCGTAGTGGAAGGCGTCGCCCAACGGTGCGACGCGGCGCTGAACCTGTCCGTCCAGCTGGGCAGAATTTCTGCAATCATGCCCCGCGAAGAAGCAACCGCTCCATGGATCAGCGGCGCAAACCGGGAGATCGCCGTGCTGTCACGGGTGGGGAAGCCCATCTGCTGCACCGTGGAATCCATCGCCGCCGACGCAAAGGGCGCGCCGCTGGTAACGGTCTCCCGCCGTCAGGCACAGGAGCAGGCTATGGACGCCATGCTGGAGAATCTGCGTCCCGGCTCCGTTGTGGCCGGGCGGGTGGTCCGCATGGAGTCTTTCGGGGCCTTGTGGACATTGGCCGGGGCATCGTGGCTCTGCTGCCCACGGAGTTCATCTCCGCCGCCCGCATCCGCCGCCCGGAGCAGCGCTTCCGCACGGGGCAGAGGATTCTGGCTCTGGTCAAAGCCTTTGACCGGGAGACCCGGCGCGTTACCCTGACCCACAAGGAGCTGCTGGGAACATGGCTGGAAAACGCCAGTCAGTTCTCTCCGGGAGAAACGGTGCCGGGCATCGTCCGAGGCGTGATGGATTATGGCTGCTTTGTGGAACTGGCCCCCAACCTCTCCGGCCTCACCGACCGGCGGGAGGATCTTCAGGAAGGGGATGCGGTCTCCGTCACCATCCGCTCCATCCGCCCGGAGCGGATGAAAATCAAATTGCAGGTCATTGAAAAGCTGCCGGAGCAGGCGGCCCTCCCCCCACGCTTTCCTATCGGATCACCGACGGCGTGCTGGAACGTTGGGTCTTACTCCCCTGCCGGTTACGAAGGCGCGCCGATAGCCACGGACTTCACTGAGGCCCTTTGATTTTTTCCCAATAGGCTTTCGCCGCCTGTTCGGTCTTGTTGTCGCCGTAGTCATAGTAATGGGCGTTTCTGATGGCGTCCGGCAGATACTGCTGGCGAACCCAGTGGTGGCCGTAGTTATGGGGATACTTATACCCCTGTTCCCGCTCCAGCCCGGCGGAGTCCGCGTGAACATTCTGAAGTTCCCGCGGAACATCGCCGCTGTGTCCCGCCTTCACATCCGCCCACGCGGACATGATACCGGCGGAAACGCTGTTGGACTTCGGTGCGGTGGCGATCAGCACCGCAGCCTGTGCCAAGGGGAGCTGCGCCTCCGGCAGGCCAAGCTGCATGGCGGTATCCACGCAGGACTTTACGATGGTGATGGCCTGAGGATAGGCAAGACCCACATCCTCACAGGCCGCGCACAGGCAGGCGGCGGCAGGGAGTGATGAGATCCCCGGCTTCCAGAAAGCGGGCCAGGTAGTGGAGGGCCGCATCCGGGTCGCTGCCCCTGAGGGATTTGTGGAGAGCGGAGGCGGCGTCATACATGGCGTCGCCGCCCCGGTCGTACCGCATGGCGCTGCGCTGCGACAGCGCTTTGGCATCAGCTTCCGTCAGAAGCAGCGCCGTCTTTGGCATAGCCGCTTCGCAGAGAAGCTCCGCGGCGTTGATGGACTTCCGCACATCGCCGCCGCAGCCCTGAGCCACCAGTGCCGGTACGCCGGATTCCCATGTCAGGGGCAGGGGCGTCCGCCGGGACTTCATGATCTCCAAGGCCCGGAGGACCGCCGGGCGGATCTCTTCCGCCGGGACGGATTTGAATTCAAACACGCTGCTGCGGGACAGCAGGGCGTTGTACACGTAGAAAAACGGATTCTCCGTGGTGGAGGCGATCAGGGTCAAAGACCCGTTCTCCATAAATTCCAGCAGGCTCTGCTGCTGCTTTTTGTTGA
>VOFC01000249.1_pt1 | contig 14000 bp, 21 predicted proteins | sample 5384161 | NCBI WGS metagenome assembly VOFC01 (sample SAMN12384722, study PRJNA508395) | human gut metagenome | isolation source: healthy gut B | host: Homo sapiens | reverse complement strand
CAGGTCGTCCAGTGTCTCTACGGGGGCTGCTCTCCGCCGGGAGGCCGGAATGGTGCAGCAGTAAATCAAAGACGGCACTCCCGCCCGGCGTTTCATCCAGCGCGGGCGTGCGGCGGTTGACAGCGTCCAGCAAAGCCCCAGAGCGATTCCAGGCTGGCCATCCCGTCAAAAAGCACCAGCGCCCCGCGGCAGTGGTAAAGCTCGACCTCCTTGGAATAAAAATCCGCCCCACCCAGACCAACGCCACCATCCCTTTGTCCTGGACGGGCAGGTTCTGGAAGACAACCTCCACTGGTGCGGTAAGAATCATACCTGGCTGGAACGCACCGCAGAGGCTAACACCGTCCTGATCTCTGAAATTTTACTGCTTGTGGGCAATGAGACAGAGGACTATTTCCTGCTCAAAAAAGAGAGCCGCCACTCCGGCAGCTCCCGCAAAAGGATGCGTGAAGTCATGAGACGAATTTACGCCTGTATTGCCATTGTGGCCGTGCTGCTGGTGGCAGCTTTTTACAGCAGCTGGAAAGTACAGCACTTTGCCGAGGAGATTTTTTTCTGACATTGACACCGCCATGGAAGCCATCCGGGATGAGGATTTCATAACCGCCCGCAAGGCATTGGCCCATGGGGCTGACCTGTGTGACCAGATGCGGATGCACATGAACCATCTGCTCCGCACCGAGGATTTTACAGAGCTGGAAGCCTCCCTCCGCGCGGCAGACGGCCACCTGGAAATGAACGCCGCCGAGGAGGCCTTTGGGAGCTGCGCCGGGCACAGGTCCAGGTGGAGACGATGGAATGGCTGGCCCGGCGGATCATCTGAACAGGCAAATAAAAAAAGCCGTACCGGCTCCGGAACAAATTGTCCGGAAACCGACACGGCTTTTACTGTGTTTTGCGTCTTATTTCTTGCGGTCGCCCATCAGTTTTTTCAGTTCATTGAAAAAAGCTCTCGACATCCGCAAACTGCTGGTAGACCGAGGCAAAGCGGACATAAGCCACTTCGTCGATCTTTTTCAGTTCCTGCATCGTCAGCTCTCCAATGCGGACGCTGGTCACCTCGCGGTCATAGGAGCTCATCAGGCTCTGCTCAATGCTGCTAACAGCACGCTCCAGCGTCTCGTAACTGACGGGGCGCTTGGCGCAGGCCCGCAGCATGGCGTTGAGCAGCTTCTGGCGGTCGAACGGCTCACGGGAGTTGTCTTTTTGATGACGATGAGGGGCACCGTTTCCACAACCTCATAGGTGGTAAAGCGCATGTGGCAGCGCAGGCATTCCCGGCGGCGGCGAATGCGCTCTCCGTCTTCGGTCGGGCGGGAATCGATCACCTTGGATTCTTCATCCCCGCAATAAGGACATTTCATAGTAGTTCCTCCTGAATTCGGCCTTTTTCGCCGGAAATGGGAAATGGCTGTGGGCCATCAGTTCTTGTCCGCCTTTTTGCGCTCGCTCCAGACGACCCATGCGGAAGTGGAAACACAGAGCGAGGTGTACACACCGCTGATCATACCCATCATCAGCGGAAATGCAAAGGTGAAGATGCTGTCCAGGCCATACAGCTTGGAGATGATGCACATAACGCCCAGCGCCATCACCGTTGTCACCGTGGTGATGACGGTACGGCGGGCCGACTGGTTGACGGAGTGGTTGACCAGCTCTTCAAAGGTAGATTTCTTGCCCATCAGGCTGCGGTTTTCGCGGATACGGTCATAGACCACAACGGTATCGTTGATGGAGTAGCCCAGAATGGTGAGCATGGCGGCAAGGTGCCAAACACCACCATCAGATCGTTGAGCAGGGCCAGCACGGCCATCATGCCACCCGTCAGACCGCCGATCTTCTTGAAGCGGAACGCGATGTACAGCAGGATCAACACCAGTGCAAACACCACAGCCACCAGACTCTTCTGGAGGAACTTGGTGCCCATTGCCGCGCTCACGTTGCTCAGAGAGAGAGCTGGGCAAAGGCATTGTCCGGGTACTGCTCGTTCAGAGAATCCAGCAGGTTCTGCACCTCGTCGGTGGTCACGGTCTCAGTGCCGGGCATCGAGATCTTCAGCGTCTGCTCCCCGGTGGCAACATTCTCGCCGGTCTGCAGGGTCAGGTCCTTGCTGCCCAGTGCGGCGGAAGCCGTCTTCTGAACAGCAGAGAGGTCAAAGCTGTCCTCGTAGCTCAGGGTGATCATTGCACCGCCCGTGAACTCGGTGTCCAGCCGGACGCCCAGCACCACGGCGCAGAGGACGATGGCTGCCATCAGGCAGGCGGAAATGGTCAGGAAGCGCTTGCGCAGGGAGACAAAGTTGATGGGCTTCTTCTCTGCCGGTGCGTTTTTGTGCACCATACAGCCACGGGTTGCGCAGCGCCTTGATGGACGCGGCGCCACGGATCATCACGCGGGTAGCGAACACGCCAAACACAAAGTTGAGCAGAACGCCTGTGAGCAGCGTGTAGCCAAATGCATAGATGGTGCCAAAGGGGCCAAAGGCAAAGAACACAAAATGCAGTGCCTTGGCAAACAAACCGTCCGAGGGACCAAAGGCACCCATCAGCACGATGGCGACGATGACGATGGTCACGTTGCCGTCAATGATGGGAGTCAGGCCGCGGGCAAAACCGCTCTTGAGGGCACCGTCCAGCGATTTGCCGCTGCGCAGTTCCTCCTTGATGCGCTCTGCTGTAATGACATTGGCGTCCACGCCCATGCCGATGGCCAGGATAATGCCCGCGATACCGGGCAGGGTGAGCGTAAAGCTCTCAAACACCGGGAAGTAACCGGAAACGAACGCCAGCGTTGCCGCCACCTGTCCGGCCAGCGCGATGCAGGCCAGGAAGCCCGGCAGACGGTAGAGGGCCGTCATCAGCACCACGATGAGGGCAAAGGCAATAAGGCCTGCCAGCACCATGGCGCTGAGGCTGTTCTCGCCCAAGCTGGGGCTGACGGTAGAATAGCTGTCCACCGTCAGAGCGAAAGGCAGCGAGCCGGAGTTGATCTGGCGGGCCATCTTGACGACATCCTCCTGGGTGAACGGGTTGGATGCCGAGCTGGTGATGATGGCCTGTCCATCGGTGATGGCGGCATTGACGGACGCCGTGCTGACATTCTCATCGTCCAGCCAGATGCTGATGGTGCCGCCGGACTGGTACAGCTTGGTAGTGGCATCGCCGAACGCCTTGGCACCCTCGTCCGTAAACTTGAGCGCGACATAGTATTCCGAGCTGCTGCCGCTGACAGGGCCGTACTGGGCCGCTGCACTCTCCACCATGGAGCCGTCCAGGATCAGGTCGCCGTCGGCAGTGCTGCCCTCCCGGAAGGTCAGGTAGGCCGTGGTGCCGATCTCCTCAATGGCTGCCTCGGGGTCGAAATCCGTCTCACCGGACTGCCACGGGAACTCGAGGATGAGGCTGTCAGGAGTTGTTATCCACATACAGCTCATAGTCGGTCACATTGAGAGCCACCAGACGGTTTTCAATGACGAGCTGGGCTGCTTCCAGCTGGTCATCGGTCGCGTCATAGTCATCGGACGGGACAAAGGTCACATTGACACCGCCCTTGATGTCCACACCGAAGCGGATATCCTGTGCGCCTTTGAGGTAGGGAGTGGTCACATCACCATACTTGACCGCGACGCCAAAGAATGCCGTATAGACAAACGCCGCGATCAGCAAAACGGTGACGATCAACTGCCATGCTTTGCCTTTTGTCTTCATAAAAATCGGGAAACCTCCAAATATAATAAATCTCCACTGCGCCGTCGTTGCGGCGGTGCAGGGAGATTTTCAGCACGGGAAACGATCAGGCTTCTTCTTTTTCAGCCAGCAGCTTTTCGGCAGCTGCCAGGCGGACACAGACGCACAGCAGGTCGGATGCAGTTTCCACCTCGTCCAGGCTGGGGTAAGTGGGTGCAATGCGCAGGTGTGAATCGTCCGGGTCCTTGTGGTAGGGGTATGCGGAGCCGGCACCGGTCAAAGTCAGGCCAGCCTCCTTGCAGAGGGCAGCCACCCGCTTGGCGCAGCCGGGCATCACATACAGGCTGATGAAGTAGCCGCCCTTGGGGTTGGTCCAGTGGGCGATATCGCCGCAGGGAGTCAGCTCCTCTTTGAACGCGGTCTTCACAGCGTCAAAGCAGGGCACCAGGCGGCGGCGATGCTTTGCCATGTGGGCCAGCACGCCCTCCTTGTTCTTCAGGAAGCGGACATGGCGCAGCTGGTTCATCTTATCGTAGCTGATGATCATGACCGAGAAGCGCTTGCAGATGTACTTCATCATGGCTTCGCTGCAGGCCAGCGCCGAAACACCGGCACCCGGGAACGTGATCTTGCTGGTGGAAGTGAACATGAAGACACGGTCTTCCGTGCCATACTTCTTGCACTGGTTCAGCAGGACCGGTGTCTCGATGATCTCATCGGTCAGATGGTGGACGATGTAAGCCTCGTCCCAGAAAATTTTAAAGTCAGGAGCGGCGGTCTTCATGGACGCAAAGCGCTCAATGGTCTCGTCGCTGTAGGTATAGCCATCGGGTGGAGTACTGGGGCACACACCAGATGCCTTTGATGGTGTCATCCTCGGCCACCAGCTTCTCAATCATGTCCATATCCGGGCCGGTGGGGCTCATGGGGACACTGATCAGCTCAAAGCCAAACTCCTCTGTGATGGCAAAGTGGCGGTCATAGCCGGGCACCGGGCAGAGGAACTTGCGGTTGGGCACCTGAGACCAGGGGCAGGGGAGACTCCGGGAAACCGAACGCATACCCCATCGAGATCAGATTGTACATCAGCTGCAGGCTGGAGTTTCCGCCCACGAACACTTCCTCAGGTTTGACCCCCATCACATCGGCAAACAGCTCACGGGCCTCATGCAGACCCTCCAGGTCGCCGTAGTTGCGGGCATCGGTGCCAGCGTCAGTCGTGTAATCCGTCATCTGCAAAAGTCCCATCGCCAGATCCATCTGGTGAGGGCCGGGTTTGCCTCGAGCCATGTTCAGCTTCAGGCCCATATCCTGAAATTTTTTATACGATTCTTCCAGCTTTGCTTTTCAGCGGCCAGCTCTTTGCGGCTCATCTCAAAATAATTTGCCATAGTGCACACACTCCTTTATCGTACTTCCTTGGTTCCCACTGTGTCTGGGCTGCGTTTTTTCCATACGCCCCTGCCAGAGGGCGTTTTTGCATTTTTGTTTCACTGCAATCCAGACTCTCATATTCTACTACATTTTGGCCACAGAAACAAGTCGGATGCCGCAAAAAGCCCCGCCAAAAGCAAAAAGCTTTCAGCGGGGCTTGCACTTCCCTGCTGTGGGCCGAGCCTCAGCTCAGGGAAGCCTGGTTTTTATAACGCTTGCGCACCGCACCATAGTCCATGTGGGCCTCGCCGCCCTCCACGGTATCCTTGTCGATGGTGACACGGATGATGGTGGGGTCGTTGGGCACATCGTACATGATGGGCATGAGGATGCTCTCCATCACGCTGCGCAGGCCACGGGCACCAGTCTTGCGCTCAATGGTCTTGCGGGCGATGGCGTGGAGCGCCTCATCGGTGATCTCCAGCTCCACATTGTCCATGGACAGCAGCTCTTTGTACTGTTTGACCAGGCTGTTGCGGGGCTCCTTGAGCACGCGCACCAGAGCGTCCTCGTCCAGATCGTCCAGCACGGTGATGACCGGCAGGCGGCCGATCAGCTCCGGGATGAGGCCGAACTTGACCAGATCGTGGGGCTCCACCTTGCGCAGGAGGGCACGCTCCGCCTCTACGGAGTTATCCTTGAGGGGCTGCCAAAGCCCAGAGCGGACTTATCCGTGCGGCGCTGGATGTACTTGTCCAGGCCATCGAATGCACCACCGCAGATGAAAAGGATGTTGGTGGTATCGATCTGGATAAACTCCTGCTGGGGTGCTTGCGGCCGCCCTGGGGCGGCACATTGCTCACGGTGCCCTCCAGGATCTTCAGCAGGGCCTGCTGCACGCCCTCACCGCCCACGTCGCGGGTGATGGAGGGGTTCTCGCTCTTGCGGGTGATCTTATCGATCTCGTCGATATAGATAATGCCGATCTGTGCTTTCTGCACATCAAAGTCCGCTGCCTGGATGAGCTTGAGGAGAATGTTCTCCACATCCTCACCCACATAGCCAGCCTCCGTCAGGGTGGTGGCATCTGCGATCGCAAACGGAACACCGAGCATCTTGGCCAGCGTCTGGGCCAGCAGGGTCTTGCCGACACCGGAGGGGCCCAGCAGCAGGACGTTGGACTTCTGCAGCTCCACGTCCGCGCCTTTGCCGCTCAGGATGCGCTTATAATGGTTGTAGACCGAGACGGCCAGCACACGCTTGGCCTCGTCCTGCCCGATGACATACTCATCCAGGCCCTCTTTGATCTCTGCCGGGGTCTTGATGTTGACCGACAGGCCATCCGTAGCCTGAATGCGGGCCCGGCTTGCACCGCCGCGGCTCGGGCGGCTGCCGCTCTGGTGATCCGGCTTGTCCGAGAGCAGGTCCGCACACAGGCCGATGCACTCGCTGCAGATATTGACACCCGGGCCAATGATCATCCGCTCCACTTCGTCCTGATGCTTGCCGCAAAAACTGCAAACCAGATCTTTTTCGTTTTTATCTCTGCCGGAATTGTTGTTTGCCATAGCCGTTTTTCCTTATCCTGGGTGTATTGCGTTCCGCATGGGTTCAGCGGTGAGCGATGACCTCATCGATCAGGCCGTACGCCTTGGCTTCCTCTGCGGAGAGGAAGTTGTCGCGCTCGGTGTCCAGCTGCACCTTTTCCAGCGGCTGGCCGGTGTACTCGCTGAGCATCCGGTTCATCTTCTCGCGGGTGCGGACGATGTGATCGGCATGGATCTTAATGTCGGTCGCCTGGCCGGAAAGGCCGCCGCCCTGGCCGCCTGCAATAAGGGGCTGGTGGATCATGATTTCCGCGTTGGGCAGTGCAAAGCGCTTGCCCTTGGTGCCGCTTGCCAGCAGGAATGCCCCCATGGAAGCTGCCATACCCATGCAGATGGTGGAGACATCACACTTGATATACCGCATGGTATCATGGATGGCCATACCGGCGGAAATGGAACCGCCGGGACTATTGATATACAGGTGGATATCCTTATCCGGGTCCTGCCCTTCCAGATACAGCAGCTGTGCCACTACCAGACTGGCCGAAGTATCATTGACATCCTCGCTCAAAACGATGATACGGTCGTTCAGCAGACGGGAGAAGATATCGTAGGAACGCTCCCCGTGCGCCGACTGCTCGACAACGTAAGGAACAAAACTCATAGGGTTCGCCTCCTGAATGGAAAGTTTATAGTATTTGCAAAATTGACCGATACGGCCAGAAAGGGACTCCGCACCGTATCGGTCAATTTTAACAACCTTTTGCTCACAGGGCCTGTGCCCTGCAATATGCGACCGTGTGCGCCAAATAAATTATTCAGCAGCCTCGGTCTTCTCGGCCTCAGCGGCCTTCTCCACGACATTGGCGTGGCTCTTGATGAAGTCGATGGCCTTGTTGACTGCCAGATCTTTCTTCAGATCCTCGACATTGACCAGCTCACGGACCTTGTCCTCTTCCATCTTGAACTGGTCCGCAATGCGCTTGATCTCAGCGCTGACGTCATCCTCAGAAGCCTCGATGTTCTCGGCAGCAGCAACAGCCTCCAGAGCCAGACGGATCTTGACCTGCTTCTCAGCCTGTGGCATAAAGGAAGCGCGGAACTGATCCATGCTCTGACCCATATACTTCAGGTAGTCCTCAAGGCGCAGATCCTGCTGCTCCACGCGGAATGCGAAGTCGTTGACCATCTCGTCCATACGGGTCTCGTACATAGCCTGGGGGATCTCACCCTCCATGCTCTCGATGACCTGATCGACCAGAGCGTTCTCGACAGCCAGATCGTCCTGCTTGTCGAGCTGCTCCTGGTTGTTCTTGCGGATGGAGTCCTTGAAAGCCTCCAGCGTGTCATACTCGGAAACGTCCTTCGCCAGCTCGTCGTCCAGCGCGGGCAGCTCCTTGTACTTGACCTCGTGCAGCTTGATCTTGAAGACAGCAGGCTTGCCAGCCAGCTCGGCAGCCTGATACTCCTCGGGGAACGTGACGTTGACGTCAAACTCCTCGCCAGCGGAGTGGCCGACAATCTGATCCTCAAAGCCGGGAATGAAGCTGCCGCTGCCCAGGGTCAGGCTGTAGTGCTCAGCCTTGCCGCCCTCAAATGCAACACCGTCCACAAAGCCCTCGAAGTCGATATCCACGATATCGCCGTTCTCAACAGCGCCCTCACGGGTCAGCTCACGGGCATTGCGCTCCTGCACACGCTTCAGCTCAGCGTCCACAGCCTCGTCGGTGACAGTATGGACCGTCTTTTCCACCGTCAGACCGTTGTAGTTGCCGACCTTGATCTCGGGCTTGACAGCAACCTTAACGGTCAGGGTGCAGCCGTCGGTCTCGTTTGCAGAATCCACGGTGACCTCCGGGCGGCCAACGGGCTCGATGCCAGCTTCCTTGACGGCAGCCTCATAAGCAGCCGGGAACAGCTCGTTGATGGCATCATAGGTAAAGACGTCAGCGCCGTACATCTTCTCGATCAGAGCGCGGGGAGCCTTGCCCTTACGGAAGCCGGGCACTGCATACTTCTTGCCCTCTTTTTTTGAAGACATCGGCCACCGCGGCCTTAAAGGCCTCAGCGTCGATGGAGAACTGCAGCTCTGCCATGCTCTTCTCGAGCTTTTCGCACTTGATGAATTTCATTTTGTTTATCCTCCACTCAAAAATTCTATTGCGTTGGGCAGCGGGAAAACTGCCCCTGCAACCGCGCACCGCGTCCTAGCTGTTTGCGAAATGCGGGGACGCGCGCGCTCAATTGGGTGCAACAATCGCGTCAGAGCTTATTATAGCACGCTTTGGACACAATTGCCAGACCAAATTTTGACTTTTTGTTCTTTTTGACAGCTTATTCACAGGGATTCCTGCCTTGGGCTGCCTTTAATTGATGCGGTAGGGGCAAAACCGCAGCCCGTCAGCGCTGACGAGCTTATAGCGGATGCCGTCCACATCGCCTTGCACCGCATAGCGGATGGCATTGCCGTGCAGGTGGCCGTAAAAACATTTCCGGATGCCGTAGGCCTTGAGGGTGGCTACGATCTCCGGGGCGCTGGTGCCGGTATAAACAGGCGGATAATGCAGGAACACCAGTTTTTCCAGCCCCGGCTCCGCAGCATCCAGACTCATTTTCAGCCGCCCGATCTCGCGGTTCATGACTTTCTCGTCGTGGGGCTCCCCCACATCGAACAGCCAGCCGCGGGTGCCGCAGAGGGCGTAGCCCTCTACACGATAGGAATTGTTATGCAGGATATGCAGGGTATCAAAGCCCTCCGCCTTGAGGTAGGCGTTCATCTTGTTGGCTGTGGTCCACCAGTAATCGTGGTTGCCTTTCATGATGAGCTTCTGGCCGGGCAGCTCCTGCAAAAACGCAAAATCCTTGCGGGTATCCGTCAGGCGCATGGCCCAGCTGATGTCCCCTGCCAGCACGATGGTATCCTGCGGGGTGATGAGTTTGCGCCAGTTGCGCTCCAGCCGCTCCAGGTAGCCATCCCAGCCCGGGAAAATATCCATGGGCTTGGAAGCACCTAAGGAGAGGTGGGTATCGCCAAGCACAAAAAAAAAGTGCCATGTTTGTTTACTCCTGTTCTCGGTTTTGCAGATGCCTCAGCTCTCGTAGCTCAGTGCCACCTGCGCGATCTGCGCCGGGTCGATGACCGTGCTGAAGCGCTCTGCTTTCTGGCGCAGGGCCGCAAGGCTTGCGGGCGCGTCATGATGGGTGACAGCCTCCAGCTCCTGCATGGCCTCAAAATCGTTCTGCGGGGCGGTATGGCCCAATGCTTCCAGCACGCTGCGCGGAAACTTGAACGGCGAAGCCGTAGAGAGCACCACCATGGGCACGCCCTCCCGCTTCTGCTGCTCTGCCACATGGAACGCGACTGCCGTGTGGGTATCGCAGAGGTAGCCATTCTGCTCGTAGCGGGCGCGAATCTCCCCTGCTACCTGCTCCTCGCTGCTCCAGCCGCAGCCAAAGCTTTCCTGAATGGTTTTCAGCGTCTCGGGGCGGACGGTATAGCTGCCCGTCTCGGTCAGGCTCTTCATCAGAGCGGCCACCTCCGCGTCGCTGCCCGTGACATGATAGAGCAGGCGTTCCAGGTTTGAAGAAACCAGAATGTCCATGCTGGGCGAAGTGGTCTTGAAGAATTCCCGCTTGGCGGTGTAAGTACCCGTGGTGAGGAAATCCGTCAAAACATTGTTCTCGTTGGAAGCACAGATCAGCTTGCCCACGGGCAGGCCCATCTGTTTGGCGTAATAGCCCGCCAGAATATCGCCGAAATTTCCCGTTGGGACACAGAAATCCACTTGATCGCCGTACACAATCTTCCCGGCCTTGAGCAGCTGAGCGTAAGCGGCAAAATAGTAGACGATCTGCGGCACCAGACGTCCCCAGTTGATGGAGTTGGCACTGGAAAGGCGGATATTCCGCTCCGCCAGCCGGGCCGCAATGGCCTTGTCGCCAAAGACTTTCTTGACGCCCGTCTGGGCATCGTCGAAGTTGCCGCGCACGGCGTAAACAGCGACATTCCCGCCCTCCTGCGTTGCCATTTGCAGACGCTGGATCTCGCTGGTGCCGCCCGTGGGGTAGAACACCGCGATCTCCACGCCGGGAATGTCGTGGTAGCCGTCCAAAGCTGCCTTTCCGGTATCGCCGCTGGTCGCCACCAGGATCAGGGTCTTCTCGGTGCGGCCAAGGTTCTTCTTCGCCTCCACCAACAGCTTCGGCATCAGCTGCAGGGCGTAATCCTTGAACGCGAGCTTGCAGGGACAAACAGGCCGCCCTCATCGGACAGGCCCTGGGCGATCGCCTCCGAAGAGGTCACCACGCGGTTACGATCTCTTGTGCTGTAAAATTGCATGATTTGTCGCTCCTTTTTTTACCAGAGGGCCCATCCTTTGGCCCCATCTTACGGCAGCGGCAAGTGCCGGTTCCTGCCGTTTTCCCACCGGAGCAGGCCCATCGGGCCGTGAACGCTCCCTTTATAATATGTACCATCCAGCGCCCGCTGTCAAGAGGTTTGACCTCCGCCACATCAAAACGCATGGGCTGGTCACTCTGGTTGGTGTGCTGCAAATAAAGCTGGGCCGTGCGGAGGATCCGCCGCTGTTTTGCCGGTGTCACTGCCTCAGCAGGGGGTGGTCAGAGAATCCGGCTGGCGGGTCTTTACCTCGCAGAAAACCAGTGTCCCGGTCTGGTTCCCCTACCAGCAGGATGAGGTCGATCTCCCCCCCGGGAACCATTGGATGGCATATTGGTTTTACAAACCGGGTGTCCTGATTGTTCATTTTACTACTCAAAATCCGAAAAGGGCAAAAAGCAGAGCAGCACTTTTGCCCCAGTATATCCTGTTCGTCGATGCAGCCGACGCAAGCTCGAGCGGCTGTCCAGCGAGGCGTTGCGGTTGTCTCCATCACGAACACCGTCCCCTCAGGCACAGTGTAGGGAACTCCACGTCATAGCCCAGATAGGTCGGCTCTGCAATGTAATCCTCTTCCAGCACCTTGCCATTCACCTTCACGGTGCCGGCGGCGTAGTCGATGGAGATGGTGTCGCCGCCCTTGGCGATGACCCGCTTGACCAGCGGCCGGCCATAGCTGGTGTAGCTGTCCACGATGACTACATCGCCCCGCTGCGGCTCGTATCCTGCGCCCCAGACGACGAGCTTATCGCCGTTTTCCAGCGTAGGCACCATCGACTCGCCGTCCACCTGAATGATGCGGAAGAAAGAACGAGAAGACCAGCACCAGCACCAGCGCGGCCGAAATGAAGTGCTTCTGTACCATTCCAGCACGCCCTGCCCGCGCACAGGCTTTGGTTCTGTGACTGTTCCATATCCGATGCACCTCACCTTCCGGGCTTACTACCCGTTTTTATTTTTCTCTGTCTCTGCTTTCTGCGCGTTTAACAAAAAAAAAGGGACAAACGAGTTGTCCCTTTTCTCCCGCTTTGAAACGGGGAATCATCAAATATCGCTCTTGACCTTGGCAGCCTTGCCGGTACGACCACGCAGGGGGAAGACACGCTCGATGCCGACGCCGTGACGTTGAACTGGGGCTTCTCAGCCTTGATGCTGCCTTCGAAATAATCTTCAGTGCGTCCATTTGAATTCCTCATTTGTTTTAGACGTTCATACACGGCGAACTGCCGTCGAAGGACCGCCGTTTAATGATATGTCATTAACCCCGCTGTGTGGTCTCAGCGAAGGGACACACTAACGCTAACAATAGGATAGCACAAACCGCCGTAAAGCAAGCGTTTCAGTAGACAGGATTTATGCAAAAATTTTCGCTCTGGCTGATGAACCGTTCTTACTCGAACTTCGCTTATCTGCCGTCAGAAATTCGGTGCGCAGGATAGAGGCGTTTGCCGCCGGGACGCCGAATTTTTCTTTCCAGCGCCGCCGTCAGCAGCGAGGGGTTCAGGTTCAGGTCCTGGTGAGGCAGGCAGGCAGACCGCAAAACGAGATTCTGACTGTAATCAAAGCAGGGACCTCCTAACAGATGAGACGGCGGTCACCCACTTAGCAAACACGCCCTCGAGGAAGCTGGTGGTACTGTCGTGGTAGTTGACCTTGATCTTCCGGCTGTGCACGCTCTCCAGCAGATGCTTCTGCTTGGCCTGCAGGGTCTCCGCCGTATCCATGGGCACAAACTGGAACGGCGTGTGGGGCTTGGGCACAAAACAGGCGCAGCTGATGGTCACCTGAACGCCGCGGCCCTTGGCATGGTCCATACTATAATAAAGGTCTACGACTTTCTGGGCCGTCTCGGCAATGCCCTCGATATCCTCCAGCGTCTCGGTAGGCAGGCCCATCATGAAGTAGAGTTTGACCGAAGAATAGCCGCCCTTGAATGCAATTCGGCAGGTCTTCTCGATCTCGTCCCAGGTAACATTTTTGTTGATGACATTGCGCAGGCGCTGGGTACCGGCCTCCGCCGCGAACGTCAGGCCGCTCTTGCGCACCTTGGTGGTCTTTTTCAATGAGGCTCTCGGAGAAGTTGTCCACACGCAGAGACGGCAGCGAAAGACTGACATGCTCTTTGGGTGCCCACTCGTTCAAATCATCAACAGCTCTTCCAGCTGGCCGTGGTCTAAGGTCCCAACATGGCCAGAATGTTGGTGTGGGAAAGCTCGTACTGCAGGTAAAGCCCACGGCGTCAAAGTCCGGCCAGCGGGTCCTTGCTCTCCATGGTATTACAGGGGCAGGCCCAGACGCTCCATCTCGGCTTTCATGTCCAGCCAGGGCATAAGGCGCGCTCACACCACCAGTTTTCGTGGCTGTTGAGCAGCTCATACAGGATTTTCTCCCAGAATGACATGCCCACTTCTGGCCCCGCCTACAATGCCAATGATGTTTTCGCATGGTTCTTTTCTCCTTTACAATGTCCATCTGCTCTTTTTCGGCCGGGTATCCACATGCACCCAATACCGTTTTCCGCTTGGGGGTGGGGCTTTTGTCTCGGGGGGTAGCGTCCAATGCCTCCCGCTCCGGCAGCTTCTCGGCGTCTGCCACGGCAGCGATCGTCACACCCTCCACCCAGAAATCTGCGGCCCGTCCCAGCAGGTGCTGGCTGGTTTGGAGCCGTTCACGTCCGGACGGGCGTTGTAGCTGCCGGTGCGGTATCCGCTGGTAATGTGCAGCGGTTTACCAAAGTGCTCCCGGATGCACTGCAATACCACCACCAGCTCCTCGTCGATCATGACGGGGTCGCTGCCGTCGTTGCAGGCAAACTCCCCCTCTCACTCGGAAGCTGGGGCTCAGCTTTTTCTCGCCGTCTCTGGCACGGCTGTACTCTTTGATTGCCATTTTGATGTTCCTTTCTGTTTTTTTTTCCAGTATCCTGCTGCTCAGCAGCTTCAAATCTCTTTCCCCCAGCCTATCACACTTCTCCCCGCAAAAAATACTGCGGAC
>VOFC01000206.1_pt1 | contig 14000 bp, 8 predicted proteins | sample 5384161 | NCBI WGS metagenome assembly VOFC01 (sample SAMN12384722, study PRJNA508395) | human gut metagenome | isolation source: healthy gut B | host: Homo sapiens | reverse complement strand
TGGATGGCCGTATCAACCAATACGGAAGCAAAGTATCTCCCCGAAGGTGTCATGCTGATGGTGACAGTCTTTACCATTCCCTTGAACCTGCGGTGCAGCACGGCTGGGATTCCCTTAGCTTTGGGGATGGAAAGAGTCCCCTTCTTGAAGTCCACGCTACAATGCTACGGGCACTGAAAACTCTGACGATTCTTTCGGCTTTTGAAGCGTGGAAGTCCAATCGCATGAGTGTCACGAAAAAAGTTTTTGTAAGCGGTATCAAGGTTTCTCAACGCACTTTGCAAAGCTTGCGAATTTACCTCACCTAACCACTCATGTTCCGTTTTCAATTCCCTCTTCATGCGATTGGTCAGTTCAACATTGCCAATAGATTTCTTTTCCTGCTTGTAGGCTTCAATCTTCAGGTTGAGTGCCCAGTTATAGACAAAGCGGCAGCAGCCGAAAGTCTTGGCAAGCAAAACATTCTGTTCTTCTGTCGGATAGATTCTATATTTATAGATCCAGGAAATGCAGGTGGTTGTTGCTCCCTTCGACGTACGCCAGAGTGGTTTCACCGGCGGTGCCATTAACGTGGTTACGAAGCAGGGTACAAACCAAACGCACGCTTCGGCCTACACGTTCTTCAACAACCAGAGCATGTACGGCAAGCACAGCGCACTGAAAAACGACATCAAGGATCCGCTCTCTCAACAGTTCGACCGTACCTACGGCGGAACTTTGGGCGGTGCCTTTATCAAGGATAAACTCTTCTACTTCATCAGCGCTGAAGGTAAAAAGCAGAGCTACCCGACCAGCATTTACCCGGGATATGCCGCCAACTACCTGTCGGAAGCTACGGCACAAACCATTGCCGACCAGTTCGAACATCTGACGGGCATTGGCGAAAGTTTCGGTCCGCGCAACGTAGATAACAAATCGTTCGGTTTGTTGGCTCGTGTAGACTGGAACATCAACGACCAGCACAAACTGGCTTTGCGCTACCAGCACAACGACTCGTTCGACGATAAGTACGGTGTTGGTACCAACCGCTTTACCTTCAACAATTCAAGCTACCGCCAGAAGAACAAGACGAACTCTGTCGTAGCCGAATTGAACTCGCGCTTCACCGACGAAATCTTCAACGAGTTGCGTTTCTCAACCACCTTCGTTCGCGACCAGCGCGAAGTGCCCTACCAGGGTCCAACGGTACAGATTTACAACTTGGTTAGCACCGACGGTACGGCTTCGAACATCACGGGTAACATCGGTACTGAATACTCTTCGGGTGCCAACAAGCTGAACCAGGACATCTACTCACTCGAGGATAACTTGTCATGGTACAAGGGCGACCACACCTTTACGTTCGGTACGCACAACGAGTTCTACAAAATCAGCAACCTCTTCATTCAGGCTGCCAACGGTTCATGGTACTTCGACTCACTCGAAGACTTCCTGGCCGACAACCCCTCGAAGTTTGTGTACAAATACACCGATCCTTCGCTCACCAACGGTAACACGAAGTATGCGCCCGACCTCAAAGCCGGACAATTCGGTTTCTACGCACAGGACAAGTGGAACGTCAACCGCAACTTCAACGCTACGTTGGGCTTGCGCATCGACATCCCCGTGGTGTTCAACAACCCCACGACGAACCCTGCATTCAATGAATATTCGGCTTCGAAGGGCTTTGGCGTTAAGGTAGGCGAAATGCCGGGTGCCAAGGTGCTCGTTTCGCCCCGTCTGGGCTTCAACTGGTATGCCGACAACGCACACAACACGCTCATTCGTGGTGGTGTAGGTATCTTCACCGGCCGCGTTCCCTTCGTTTGGCTTTCAAACGCATTCAACAACACCGGTATGGAGTTGAAGGACGTAACCGTTCGTAAGGACGTTCCTTCATTGGGCAAATATGCCAAGAACCCCATGCAGGCTGTGAACGACGCTGCTGCCAACGGTAAGGCTGGCAACCCCGCCATCGCTACGGTTTCAGACGACTTCAAGTATCCGCAGGCACTGCGTGCTAACCTCGCTTTGGAACAGAAGTTGCCGGGCGACGTGAAATTCACCCTCGAAGGTATTTACACCAAGACGCTCAACAACGTGTTCTTCGAGAACCTTGCACTTTCATCAACGGGCAAGAAGGCTTACGCTGTGCCCGGTGTTGAAGCTGCTGCCGCTCCGCTCTACAACATCGAAAAGAGCAGCTACTCTTCAATCATCAACCTGAAGAACACCAACAAGGGTTACACCTACGCCATCAGCGCCGGTTTGGAAAAATCGTTCGACTTTGGTCTGGACCTCACAGCCAGCTACACCTTCAGCCGTGCCAAGTCGGTTAACGACGGAAAGTCATCGGTTGCCCTTTCGAACTGGCAGAAGAACTCGTCAGTCGATTCAAACTCGAAGGGCGAACTCGGCTTCTCGAAATTCGACATTCCTCACCGCATCCTCTTGCAGGTTAGCTACACCTCGCCCAAATACCTCAATGGTTGGATGAGCACGAACGTGGCTTTGGTTTACAACGCATTCTCTGGTTCACGCTACAGCCTCACCATGTCTGACGCCAGCAAAACCGACTTCAACGGCGACGGCGCTACGGGCAACTCACTGCTCTACATCCCTACCGACGAAGAATTGAACCTCATGCAGTTTGCTGCCACCAAGAACATGACGGCTGAACAGAACCGCGAAGCCTTCCGTTCATGGATTTTGGCCGACGACTATGCCAAGGAGCACCGCGGACAGTTTGCTGAACGCAACTCGAACTTGTCGAAGTGGGAACACCAGATTGACTTGCACATTTCGCAAAACATCCACAACATCAAGGGCATCGGTAAACTCGAATTTACCTGCGACATCCTCAACTTCACCAACATGCTCAACAAGAAGTGGGGTCGCACCTACAGCGTTGACTGGAACTACTCTCCGCTCAAGGTGGCTTCTGTAAGCAACGATGCTAACGGCAACCGCGTGGCTACCTACACTTACAACGGCAGCAACAAGCCTAACAAGAGCGACATCGGTTCACGCTGGCACGCTCAGGTTGGTTTCCGCTTGACTTTCTAAGTGGTGCAACAAGTATGAACGCTGTGAGAATCGCTCCGAATGCGCTGAGTGCGCTGCGATTCTTCTGCTATACTTAAATATGATATGGGAAGCTCTCCGTATGTGAGGGCTTCCCATATTTTTTTTCAAAAAAAACATAACAGCCAATGCGCCAAACGCCCAACAAGGCACCACTGCAACGGGCATGGGGCTGACAGCAGGTAACACAAACTACGTTGCTTTTGACGCAAAAAAGGGCTTAATTTCAGACAAATGCACGATTATTCCGCCGAAAATCTGTAAATTTGCCCACATAATCAATTTTTTAATCCTTTTTACTCAATGAAAAAAGTATTTCTTTTAGGATTGGCTCTGATGCTGAGCCTCACCGGTGCCCGTGCCGACGAGGGTATGTGGCTCCTGAAACTCATGAAGCAGCAGCACCTGGAGGACTCGCTGCGCAAGGCCGGACTGCAACTGCCGCCCGAAGCTTTGTATAGCGAAACGTCGCCTTCATTGCGCGAGTGTGTAGGTATTTTCGGCGGTGGATGTACCGGCGAAGTAGTTAGCCCGAACGGTTTGATTCTGACCAACCACCACTGTGGCTTTAGCTACGTTCACGAAATGAGCGGCATTGGCCACGACTACATGAAGGATGGCTACTTTGCTACCAAGCAAAGCGAAGAACTCCGCACGCCCGAAAGCCTGACGTTTACCTTTGTTCTGCGCATCGTAGATGTGACTGAAGAGGTAAACAAAGCTGCTAAAAAGGCTAAGGCCGACATTTACACCGAACAAAGTCAGGGCTTTCTGCAGCCCATTGCCGAAAAACTGCTGAAAAAGAGCGATTTGAGAAAAAAGAAGGGCATAAACGTGCGCATCGTTCCTTTCTTCGGCGGCAACCAGTTCTATATGTTCTACGAACAGACGTTCCAGGACATCCGCCTCGTGGCTACTCCCCCCTTCAACATTGGTCAGTTTGGCGGTAACACCGACAACTGGATGTGGCCGCGCCACAATGCCGACTTCAACATGTTCCGCATCTATGCCGACGAAAACGGCGACCCTGCTCCTTATAGCCCCAACAACGTGCCCTTGAAGGTTAAGAAATACCTGCCTGTTTCATTGGGCGGCCCGAAGGCCAACGAGTACACCATGATTATGGGCTTCCCCGGCACCACGACGCGCTACCTCACGGCAGCCGAAGTGAAACTGCGCTGCGAAAGCACCAATGCGCCGATGGTATTGGCCGGCAATCCGCTCCTGGCTTTCTACAAGAAACTCATGGACCAGAGCGACGAACTGCGTCTGCTCCTTGAAGATAACTACGCCAGCTGGGGCAACATGGTCAAGAACTTTGGCGGTATGAACGAGGCTGTTGAAAAAATTGACCTTATCGGTCAGAAAAAGGCTGAAGAAAATCAGTTCCGCCAGTTTGCCAAGCAGAGTGGCAAGGCTGAATACGATGGCGTTATCGAACGCATCGAGGAACTCTGCGCTGCTTACGCCGACACGGTTCACGACCTTTCGCTCCTGCGCATCACCTTGCTGAACCAGCGTTTGCAGGTGCCGACTGACTTGGTTGAAAAATATCTCGGCGCACTCGAAAGCGGTAAGCAAAAGGACATTGAGGCCAGCAAGCAGCAACTGCTCAAGGCTATGACGGAAATACTGACTGCCGGCAAGCTCACCACGAAGCAGGGACTTGAAGTAGAGGCTAACAAGATGAACTTGCTCATGCCTTTCTATGCCAAGTACAACAAGCTCAACCGCAAACCGAGCTACACGAATCGCAACATGAACGAACTCTTTGCCCAGTCGGTATTTACTGACAGTGCCCGTCTGGCTAAGGCGCTTGCTACGGGCAAGGCTGATGTGCTGAAGAATGATCCGCTCTACGTGAACGCCAAGGAACTCGAAGGCTTTATCCATTCAGTGTTCTCGCAGGCCAACAAGCGCTACAACCACGAGCGTGCTGCGCTCGACCGCATTTATGTGCGTGGCTTGTGCGAAATGTACGACTGGTCGAAGGCTCCCGATGCTAACTTTACGCTGCGTATGACTTACGGTCATGCTTGCGACCTCGTGCCGCGCGATGCCGTTCACTACAACTGGCAGACGGTGCTCGACGGTATGTTTGAAAAGGAAAGCAAAACGGAGTCGGACTACTTCATCAACGAACGCTTGCGCAAGCTTTACAATGCCAAGGACTTTGGCCGCTATGCACGTCCCGATGGTAAACTGCCCACTTGTTTCCTTTCGAACAACGACATCACGGGTGGTAACTCGGGTTCACCGGTGCTCAATGCCAAGGGCGAACTCATCGGTTTGGCTTTCGACGGCAACATCGAATCGCTCTCGTCTGACCTCAAGTTCAACCCTGCCCTGCAGCGTTGCATCAACGTCGACATCCGCTTCGTTCTTTTCATTCTCGACAAATTCGGCGGCGCGGGCTATGCCATCGACGAAATGGACATCCGTCCGTAATCATTGAGCTACGGCACTGTTGCCGTACAGCCGAATAACGGACTGATTTCCTCCCCTTACATACAATCCCGTTCTGTGCATTACGTCACAGAACGGGATTTTTCGTCCCCCCTTAGCAGTGCCGATTTCCTGACGCAAATGTTAACTGACGAACGCGCTAAAAGGTGAAATGCAGTTAAAAACAAAAGTCCTACATGCCTGCTTCCAACCGTCGGTTCAGCCCCCGTTCAGCCTGTCGGCATAATTTATTCCGAGCTTGTTGAAATTTCTTCCAATCTAGTTGAAATTAGTTCCGAGCTTGTTGAAATTAGTTCCGAGCCAGTTTGAATTAGTTCCGAGCTAGTTCTGACAATTTCGGAACTATTGATAATCAGCGCTTTCTGAATTACACCAAAGTCGGACTCAAAAACGCTTGTCACAGTGTCCCACCCACGAAATAGCCCACTTTTTCGTTTTACATTTATTAAATCAGTTCTTAAAGCCATCAGCTATTTTCTGCTCCACACAAAAGGCTGTCCGAAAGTAGCGAAGACATTGGCAAGTTGCCACACAAAAAAAACGCGCAGTGCCTGCACCCCCGTACGAGGGGCAAAAGGCACTGCGCGTTAACGCATTAAAATAAGTAGGAACGGATTACTTCTGAGGAATACGTTCGAGAATCGTCTTCACGAAATCCCAGTACTTAGCTACGCTGGGAATGTGGCAACGCTCGTTGGGCGTGTGGGGCGAACGGAGCGTAGGACCGAAGCTCACCAAGTCCATGTGAGGACGAAGGGCACCGATAACACCGCATTCCAATCCGGCGTGAATTACCTGCACGCGGTTTTCCTTGTTGAAGAGTTCGCTGTAGATACCCTTCATGAGTTCCACGATTTCGCTGTGGGGATTGGGCTGCCATGCGGGATATGCACCGTTGAGTTCCACCTTCATGCCGGCCATGGCAAAGGCACTTTCGAGGGTTTCTGCGCAGCATTCGCGCATGCTGTCGCGTGAAGAGCGGATAAGGATGAGGAAACGAACTTTACCACCGGCAATCTCGACAATGGCCAGGTTTGACGAGGTTTCAACAATGCTGGGTACTTCGGGAATGAAACGCAACACACCGTTGTGTGCAGCACAGAGGGCATTGATGAGGTTGTCCTGAATTTCGGCAGGCACAATCATTTTGGGGCAAGCCACGTCTTCGACGGTGAGTTGAAGCGATTTTTCAACCGTTCCGTACTCGTCGGTAAAGGTTTGCTTCCATTCAGCCACAGCTTCCTTGAAAGCCTCAACGTTTTCCTTCGGGAGCGTCAGCACCACTTCGGCTTCGCGCGGAATGGCATTGCGCATGTTGCCGCCCTTCCATTCCGAAAGGCAAGCTTCGAAGTTGGCAACGGCATCCTGCACGAGGCGAGCCATAGCCTTGTTGGCATTGCAGCGTCCTTCGTTGATTTCAAGGCCTGAGTGACCGCCGAGCAGTCCGTGCAGCGTCACCTTTACGGCAGCATCATCGGCTTCGGCCTCAACTTCCTGGTATTCGAGTGTAGCGTTCATGTTCACGCCACCTGCCGAACCGATAATCATTTCGCCTTCGGTTTCGTTGTCGAGGTTCAGGAGGATGTCGCCCTCAAGGGTTTCGCCCTTCATGTGGTTCACACCGTGCATGGTGGTTTCTTCGTCGGCCGTGATAAAGCCTTCGATAGGTCCGTGCTTCAGCGTGTTGTCCTCCATCACAGCCATGATGGTGGCCACAGCCATACCGTCGTCGGCACCGAGGGTCGTGCCCTTGGCCTTTACCCATTCACCGTCGATAAAAGTTTCGATGGGGTCGGTTTCAAAATTGTGCGTGCTGTCCTTAGCCTTTTGGGGCACCATGTCCATGTGTCCCTGCAGCGTCACATATTTGCAATTTTCCATACCGGGGCTTGCCGGCTTGCGCATAATGATGTTTCCGGCCTCGTCCTGGAAGGCAGTGATGCCTTTTTCCTTAGCCCAGTCGAGAAGGAATTTCTGTACTTTTTCCAAGTGTCCCGAAGGACGGGGAACCTGTGTGAGCAGGTAAAAGTTTTTCCAAATGGCCTGCGGTTGCAGATTAGCAATTTCGCTCATAAATTGTCAATATATTTAAGGGTTTGTAGTCAGGGTTTCATGGGTAGTCGGGGTGAAATTGGCTCGCTGCGGCTTTTGCACTTTCGGACGCAGATTGAGCCTTATCCAGCCAAATACGCCGAGCAACACCACGAGCGCGGTTTGAATGGTATGCACCACGAGTACAAAAAGTATGGCTTTGGGTTCGGCCACACCGTAAATCACGAGCATCGTTTTCACGGCAAAGTGCCAGGGGCCGGCTCCATTGGGGGTGGGCACAAGCACGGCAAATGTGCCGACGCAGAACGACAGCAGGGCTGCCCAAAGACCGATGTTCGAGGTAAAGTCGAAACTGAAAAAGGCAATGTAAAAATGTAGGAAATAGCCCACCCATATCAGTAAACTGTAGAACAGATAAAGGGGGAGGTTGCTCACATTGCGCAACGACATGATGCCTTCGCACACTTCGTGAAGCATGTTTTTGCCCTTGCGAAACAGGGCATAGCGGCGCATGAGTACGCAGGCTGCCACAAGGGCTGTGACGACGCAAAGTGCCGTGACCAGATAGCCTGTGCCGGTAAAGCGGCTGAGTATGCCTTCGAGGTTGGTTCCGGTTTTATCCAGAAACAGCAAGAACAGCGGCAGCTGCGAAACAAAGGCAATGCCCGTGAACAGCAGCATGAAGAGCGAATCGACCAGGCGTTCGGTAACAACGGTTCCGAGCGATTTGGTAAACGACACACCGTCGCACTTTTTCAGTGTGCCGCAACGGGTTACTTCGCCCACGCGCGGAATGACCAGGCTGGCTGCATACGACAGAAATATGGCATCGACGCAAGTGCTGCGGCGCGGCTTTTCGCCCAAAGGTTCGAGCGACATTTTCCAACGCCAGGCGCGCGCCATCTGTGGCAATATGCCGAACGGAAGCGACAGCAGCATCCACGACCAGTGCATCTCGTTGGTGACGCACTGAAAAAAATCGGTCCAGTCGGTGCCTCGATACATCCACCACAGAATGCTCAGTCCGAGCAAAAAGGGCAGCACGATTTGTAGGGTAAGTTTAATTAAATGTTTCAATGAGTTAAGTATTTCTTCGGTAATCAGGCAGCCGTGAGCAAGGCACAGGGATAGGGCGTCTGTGGCAAGCGGAACCCGAGGTGGTGGTAATCAGTGAAAAGAAAGGGCAGACTTGTTAAGATAATTTGCAACTTCTGCTTGTAAATGAAATAAATTCTTACCTTTGCACCATCCTTGAGTGGCAATATTGCTGCAATATCGTTAGTGCCAAGTTTGTGCTAACCCATGCGGGGCTTCGAAAACTCATTTCGAAAGCTTTGCTAAGGTATAACCAATCTTCACAACAGCAAAAGTAGAAAAAATAGTTCAGATGAAGTCCGTACGTCCCAAAAAATTTCTTGGTCAACACTTTCTTACGCATTTACCCACGGCTCAAGCCATTGCCGACACGGTGGATGCCTGTCCTGACATTCCGGTACTCGAAGTTGGTCCGGGCATGGGGGTGATGACACAGTATCTTGTAACCAAGGACAGAGAGTTGAAGGTGGTCGAAATCGACTTTGAAAGCGTGGCTTACCTTCGCGAACATTTTCCTTCGCTCGAAAATCAGATTATCGAAGACGATTTTCTGAAAATGCATCTGGAGCATACTTTCGAAGGACGGCCTTTCGTACTGACGGGCAATTATCCTTACAACATCAGTAGCCAGATTTTCTTTAAAATGCTCGATTACCGCAACCTCATTCCTTGCTGCACGGGCATGATTCAGAAAGAGGTGGCTGAGCGTCTGGCGGCTTCGCCGGGATGCAAGGCCTACGGCATACTGAGTGTGCTGGTGCAACTGTATTACAAGGTCGACTACTTGTTTACGGTTGAACCGGGGGTATTCAATCCGCCGCCCAAGGTGCGAAGCGCGGTGGTGCGCATGACGCGCAACGAGGTGGAACACCCCGGCTGCGACGAGGATTTGCTGCGCCGCGTGGTGAAAACCACTTTCAATCAGCGACGTAAAATGATGCGTGGCTCTATCAAGCCGCTGTTGGCCGAACTCGACCAGCGCTGCAAAGGGGCTGCTCCGAATCATACAGAGTTTTTGGCTCAACCCTTGCTGACGCGCCGCCCCGAACAACTCAGTGTGGCTGAATTTATTGACCTTACGAACCTCGTGGCTCAGCATTACGAAGGTTCCCTTTCATAATTCTGCATTCTCCTTCAAAGGCAAAGCTCGATTTTGGCAATCGAAGCAAGCCTTATCCAAACAAAAATATCAATCAGATTCAATGAAAACATATTTAGTGACAGGTGCTGCCGGTTTTATCGGCGCCAACTACGTGAAGTACATGTTGGGCAAATACGACAATGTGCGCATTGTGGTGCTCGATTTGCTCACTTATGCCGGATATCTGGGAACCATTGCCGGCGACATCGACAATGAGCGTTGCTTTTTCGTGAAAGGCGACATTTGCGACCGCGCGCTTGTCGACAGTCTGTTTGCCGACTACCGCTTTGATGTGGTGGTTAACTTTGCTGCCGAAAGCCATGTGGACCGCAGCATTGAGAATCCCCAGCTGTTCCTCAACACCAATATCCTTGGTACGCAGAACTTGCTCGATGCGGCTCGCGCAGCATGGGTGATGGGGCGCGACGAACACGGCTACCCCACCTGGCGTCCGGGTGTACGTTTCCACCAGGTTTCGACCGACGAGGTGTATGGCTCGCTCGGCCCCGAAGGCTATTTCACGGAGGAAACGCCGCTTTGCCCGCACAGCCCCTACAGTGCGTCGAAAACGTCGGCCGACCACTTTGTTTGTGCCTACCGCGACACTTACCACATGCCGGTGAGCATTACGCGCTGCTCAAACAACTACGGCCCCTACCAGTTCCCCGAAAAGTTGATTCCGCTGGTTATCAACAACATTCTCGAAGGCAAAAAGCTGCCTGTTTATGGTAAGGGCGAAAACGTGCGCGACTGGCTCTACGTCGAAGACCACTGCAAGGCCATCGACATGGTGATTAACCAGGGCGAAAACGGATGTATTTACAATGTGGGCGGACACAACGAACGTCAGAACATTCAGATTGTAAAAATCATTATCCACACCATCCACGACTTGATGCTGGCCGAACCGAAATTCCGCACCTTGCTCAAAAAGCAGGAACGCGATGCCGAGGGCAACATCAGCGTTGACTGGATTAACGAGGACTTGATTACCTTTGTGAAGGACCGCTTGGGACACGACCAACGCTACGGCATCGACCCATCGAAAATCAAAGCAGACTTGGGCTGGTATCCTGAAACGGACTTTGAAACGGGTATCGTAAAAACCATTCGCTGGAACCTGGAAAACCATGCCTGGATTGAGGCGGTGAGTGGCGACGATTATCAAAAGTACTACGACCAGATGTATGGCAAAAAGTAAACAGCCAACCGGCACTGAGTGCCTTCATCTCGTTTTTTAAAAAAACATGGCGCAACACATGGGCTGCATTCCCGCGTGTTGCGCCATTTTCATTTGAGTGAGTACCCACCCCCAAAAAACAGACACCGGCAGTGTTGTGCTGTCGGTGTCTGTAATTTTAAATCAGTGTGTTCAGCTGTGTTTAACAGAGGAACAGAATAATGGATTGCGCTACAAGGATTCGCAGGAACATGGCCAAGGGGTAAACCGTGGAGTAACCTACGGATGCTGCATCGTTGTTGGCAGTTTGGTTAGCATAGCCCAGTGCAGGGGGGTCGGTCGTTGAACCGGCAATCACACCCATGAGCGTGAAATAATTGAGTTTGAACTTCAAACGGCCGATGGTGCCCATGATGAGCAAGGGAATGACGGTGATAAGGAAACCTACCCAAACGTAGGTTATACCGTCGCCTTCAACTACGGTCGACCAGAAGTTTGAACCTGCCTTGATACCTACTGAGGCAAGGAAGAGAATCAAACCGATTTCGCGCAGCAAAAGGTTAGCCGAGGTGGTGGTGTAAGTCACGAGGTGGAACTTGTAGCCATAGCAACCGGCGAGAATGGCGATGATGAGCGGACCACCTGCCAAACCCTAACTTGAGGGGTGTGGCCATGCCGGGGAACTGGAAGGGAATGCTACCAAAGACGATACCAACGAGGATACCCAGGAAAATGGCACCTACGTTGGGGTGGTCAAGGCGTTTGATAGAGTTACCCAAAAGGCGTTCAACGCGCGTTACGCAGTCCTCAGGACCCACGACCATGAGGCGGTCGCCAATCTGAATGCGGAGCGAATTGTCGGCAAACAGATTCATACCCGTACGGGTGATACGCGTAACGTTCACACCGTGCATGGTGCTGAAGTGCATTTGTCCGAAGGTCTTTCCGTTTACTTCGGGCTGTGTCACGAGGATTCGCTTTGAAATGATAGGCGACTTTTCAGCTTGCCAGTCCACTTCGATGCTGCTACCGATAAAGGCAATCACAGCTTCAGCGTCGTCTTCGGCACAAACAGCGTTCATTTCGTCGCCAACGCTGAGTTTGGTTTCTTTGTTGGGCGAGAAAATTTCATCGCCGTGCTTGTAGTGCGTACAAACGAAGGTACGGCCAAGGAACTCGGTGAGCTGACCAAAGGTTTTACCTTCAAGTGCAGCATTTTCCACACGCAACGACATGTGGTAAGGCTTGGCATGGGGGTCGTCCTCCTGTGAATGGCGAATTTGCTCTTCTTCTTCTTCGAGCTTGATGCGCAAAATGTAGCGAATGGCAATGGTAGCAGCAATAATGCCGACTACACCCAAGGGATAGGCACAGGCGTAACCCGATGCAATGTTCTGTCCGCCCATGTTGATGCCAAGAGTGGTAATGGCTTCCTGAGCTGCACCTAAACCGGGAGTATTAGTTACTGCACCATACAGCACACCAACGGCCATTGGCAAGGAGGTGGGGTCAGAAGTGTCGAACACCAAATAGTAAAGTGCCAACATGGTGACGACGTTGAGCAACACGATGCCTACGGTGATGAGGTTCATCTGCAAGCCGCCCTTCTTAAACGACTGGAAGAAACCCGGACCTACCTGAAGGCCAATACAATAGACGAACAATATCAGACCAAAGTCCTGAATGAACGTCATTACTTTTGCGGGACAAGCAAAACCACCATCGGGATCGTGAATGCCCATGGCATTGTAAATGTGACCCACGACAATGCCCGCAAACAACACGAAGGTAACCCCTAAAGAAATGCTGCCGAACTTGATTTTACCAAGTCCTACACCCAGAGCAATAACCAGGGCATAGAGCAACACAATATGGGCTACAGAATCGGTTGCGACAAATAGAGATTGAAACCAATCCATAGTGAAAATGAAAATAATATAAAGTTAGAAAATGAATTTACTTTCTACTGTTTTAGTCGGGGTGTTTTTCCGATATAAGAATGTTGCAAAATTAAACAGAAAAAACCAAATAACTACATTTTATTGCAAGATTGTGGGTAACTTTGCCGATAAGGAGACTGTTTAACTTGAAATTCAGCCTCATCAGCGAGTGTTAAAATCCGATTTGCGATGATAACTTCTCAGCCAATACTTCGGTAAATTTTACCGAAAAATTAAAAGTTAAACCATAGAACCGGCAAAAGTCGGTTCGAAAACACTAAAGAGGTCATTGAAATGTTGTCAAAACGAATGGTTAAGCATGAAGAAATGTGCTGAAAAAAATGTGCTAATCTGCTGATAACAAAGATAAAAAGCATTGCATAATTCGTTGGTTTTTAGTAAATTAGAAGTCTCTGAACTCTTCTGATTATGACTAAAGAAACACTCCTTATGCAATACCAATCCGAGTGCCTGTCGGCTCTCAAATCAGTTGCTAATATACACAAACCTTTTGAAAAAGCGTTCATCCCAGATCGTATAAACTTTCGATTGGTTTGCGTTCAACGGGCAGATATGGCTGTTTCTCAGAACAGACTTATCGTAACCTTTTTGAGACATGCGCAGAGCTTTAAGGTTCCATTCAGACGCCGGATTGTAAGACCTTGGATAATATGGACAAAACCTCGTTGACTGGTACAGCAGTTATCTTATCAGTAAGAAAAGACAAGATACAGAGCATATCCAGAACGGTGGTTGCAGACATTGTTCTTTTTTCAAGGAAACTTTCATAACCTATTAATGTGAGAACCCCGAATTTCCATGTCATCAGCCGCTTTCGGAGCCAGGCCAATCCTGTACTATCCGACATTGGAACAGAAAACAGGAAAACGTGGCCATCCCAAGTGGTTTGACAGTAGGATTGACTTTGCCAATCTGGATCTGACCCGGTGCAAGGAATACAAGGTGAACAAAGGAAAGCTATACGGATTGAGGGGTATATGCAAAAGCTCTCAAAGGTGTGTTTCCTTGTATCTGGTATCCGATGGACAGGAGGACTGACAAG
>VOFC01000204.1_pt1 | contig 14000 bp, 15 predicted proteins | sample 5384161 | NCBI WGS metagenome assembly VOFC01 (sample SAMN12384722, study PRJNA508395) | human gut metagenome | isolation source: healthy gut B | host: Homo sapiens | reverse complement strand
GGAACACGCTCTGTTCAAACTCCGGATGCTCGCTCTCCACAGGCGATACCACTTTGTCAGCAGTTCCGGCGCAATGGGCAAGCCGTCCGGGAGTCGGAACAGTTGCCCGCAATTGCTGTACTTTTCCGGGGCGTTCTGCTCGTCCTGCTTCAGCTTTTCCAGCCATGCTAGAAGTTCCTCTTTAAGAGGTTTCGTCATATACAAGACACGATTTGACTTCTTGGTCTTGGGCTTTTTCAAGATGAGAGAGGACTTGCTGCCCTCGCGCCTGTTCGGGAAGGTGTGAGTAGACCTGATTTGGATCGAGCTTTTCCAGAGCGTCCTTGTTGGCTCGCTGCATGGTCTTGCTGACCGAGATGGTGCCACGACCATCGGCGGCATCGAAATCCAGATCACTCGGCTGTAAGCCGAGAATTTCGCCCTCACGGAGCGAAAGGATCATGCTCATGTGCACCGCCAGATGCTGTCAACAATCAAAAGAATTGCTACGATGCCCATTGTCCACCAGAAACAAGAAATGCCTTTCGTCAAAAAGCATACTATGATTATAATAATACCACTTACAATAAATGAAATACCGCCAAAGCGTTGGCCTTTTTTTCCACGTTGTTTCATTTTTCATACTCCATACTGTTCTCAGTCCTGCGATTGAGTTCATTCGTAGTTTTGGCATAATATTGCCTAATATAATCATTGCAACACCAAGCAGTCCAAATAAAGTTGATTAAATCAAGTGCAATGGAAGACAGATTTTCAATCGAATTGAAATCAGCATACAAGAAATAGACTGTCATAGCGTTGAAAAAGTGTAAGAGATACAATTCCTGCCACAATACATACATTTTCGTTGTTACTTCCGTTTTCTTCTTGTTTTGAAGAGAATTTAGCCATACCAAGCATAAAGTAGCCAAATAAAACTGTGATCACAGGGAAAATTAGTGTTTCATATTTACTACCCCAACGTGTCACTTGATTATTAATATCATAATGAGCTGGAATTTGCTCTGGCAAGAACTGTAAGGCAATCAGGACAACTGCCAATGGTAAAAACATAAGACTATAAAAAACGACCATTTTCTTTTTTCATTGTTGACCTCCACGCAAAATTACTGATCCACATAATTGTTTCATCAAGGATAGATAAATTCAATTCATAGTAATAAATATAATTTTTGTATCGCGTTTCGTAAATCAAGTCTGCCTTTTTTCAGCTTTGATAAATGATAGGACAATGCCTGTGGTGTCATATCCAATGCGATAGCTAAATCGCCTGAGCTTATTTTTCCTTCCTGTAACTTTAGCAGGATTTTTTCGACGTGTATCATCTGCTAAAGCAGCTAACACTTCATTTATAGCCAAGCGGTCACGCTCCAATCTATTTCAAATAATTTTTAAATAGATTATATCACATATGCGTTCTTCATACAAGACTATTTCAAAATGTCTTTAAATAGAGAGAGGGCTGGACGGTGCCAGCCCTCTTGACAGGAGCAGATACGCAGATTTCTGCTTTATGCCTGCACATCCTCCCGGCGTAAAAGCAGCCATGCCAGAAGGAACATCGTCCCCAGCCAGAAGATGCAGCTGAAGGCAAACAGCCCGTAGCTGCCCGCCAGAGCATCCGCACTTTTGTTGGAGTTCATTCCGAGTTGCATCAGGGAATAGGGCCACAACAGCCCATGACCCTTGGAGCTGATAAAGATGCCGGTAATGCCGCCCAGCAGCCCCAGAAAAATGGGCACGGCAAAGCTGCGGATGACCATGGCCAGCACCAGCTGTGCGGCAATGACAGCCAACGCACCCAGCAGTCCCCGCAGTAAAAACAGAGGTAAGGTGACCGGCGGCAGCCCAGGCAGATGGGCAAATACCTTGCCGCAGAACACGAACAGCGCGAAACACAAAGCCGTGAGTCAGCAGCGCCAGCTTTGTCACCACCGCAAACTTTGCTGCAAACAGGTCCAGCGGCGGTACAGGGCTTGCCATGATAAGGTTCCAGTTGTGCCCCAGATGTTCCAGCCGCCACAAGTAGGCAGCATAGGTGGCTACCATGGGCAGGGAAGAAGAGCATGGAATAAAACAGGGTGTGCTGGGTCCACAGGCTATACCAGCCGTCGGTGAGGATCTCAAGATTTTGCAGATAATTGAAAGTGCCGTAGGTGGCCGAAAGAATGGGCAGCACAAAGAACATTGCCCAGATGGGGATGCGTGGAGTTTGCGGTTCTCCGCAAGAATACAGCGTTTCAGCATGGTTTTATACCTCCTCGTCCTGTACCTTGCGCCACGCAAGGGCAACAGCACAGCGCCCAGCGTAAGGGTGAAAGCCAGCAGCACCCAGTTGAAGGGGCGGGTGCCGTAGGTGACGGTGTGGGTAGCCTTGTCCCAGTTCGCCACTTCGTAGGCGCTCAGAGGGATGTAGTACCCAAAGGGCACAAAGTAACTGGTAAGCGGTGGCATAAAAAAAGCAGAAAACAGCCCCACCAGTGCTCCTACGATGCCCACGCAGAGCGCCGGCAGGGGATTGCCCATCCACAGCATCAGCAGAAATTCTCCAAAGAAGAGCATTGCGTCCACAGCCAGCGTGCAGACGAACAGATAGCATAGCTGCCCAGTGGGAAAGGCTTCGGTATAACCATGGACACGCCCCAGCACCGGAACACAGGCCAGCTCCAGCACCGTGACCAACAGCACCTCCAGCACTCCAAAGACCGCCTTGCCTGTAAACAGGCTTCGGCGGCTCTGCAGGGTGTAGAGGAGCTTGGCGGTGTTGCCTTTGATCTCCATATCCCACAGCCGGGAGGCCAGCACTGCCATCATCACCGGCATCAGAATGGCCTCAATAACGGGCAGGCTGTAAAGCAGGGCACTGTAACCGTTGGCAAGCTCCTCCGGGTCTGCCGGGGCAAGGCCACCCACCCACAGCACGACAATGCCGGGGATGAACAGGCAGAGAGCAAGGTCGTGCCGATGGTGGGCTTTTTGCAGTTCTGCACGGAAAGCTGCCATCTTACGCCACCTCCCCGCTGGTCTGGGTCAGGCTGAGGAAGATATCCTCAAGGCTCTTTGTCTGTGCAGTCAGTCCAACCACGCCCGCGCCTCTTTCGGCAAGGGTACAGACCAGCGCCGCCAGCGCTTCGTCCGGCAGCGGGGGAAGCTGTAGGGTGCCCGGCTGATCTGCCGGTGCAGTGGCTTTTACTCCCTGCTGCTGCAGGACGGCTGCGGCTTTGGGTGCGTCCAGCACCCGCAGCAGGATCCCGCCGCGGCTGTGCTTCTGCAAGGTCTGCAAGGAGCCCTCAAACAGCATCTTTCCGTGGTTCAGGATGCCCACCTGCGTGACCATCTGCTCGATCTCTCCCAATAGGTGGCTGGAGATCAGCACGGTTGCCCCGGTGGTTTCCGGCATGGAGGAGATCAGGCTGCGCATTTCCTGAATACCGGCCGGGTCCAGACCGTTGGTGGGCTCATCTAAAATCAGCAGTTTGGGGCTGCCCAGCAGCGCCATGGCAATGCCCAGTCGCTGCTTCATGCCCAGCGAATACTGCCCCACCTTCCGGTCAGCGTCCTTGGTCAGGTGTACGATCTCCAGCACCCGGCTGACGTCCTTCCGGTCCACGTCTTTCAAGTCAGCCACGATGGAAAGGTTTTCCCGGGCGGTCAGGTGCAGGTAACCGGAGGGGGATTCGATCAGGCTGCCGGTCTGGCGCAGCAGGGCAATGCGGTTTGCTTCGTTCAACGGTTTTCCCCAGCAGCTCCACGCTGCCGGCGGGGGGGTGCACCAGGCCCAGCAGCATCTTCATGGTGGTGGATTTTCCCGCCCCATTGGGGCCCAGAAAGCCGTAGACGCACCCTTGCGGGACGGTCAGGTTCAGATGATCGACCACCGGACGGCCATGGTAGCTTTTGCAAAGGGCATGGGTCTCAATCACAGGTTTCATAAATGGTCTCCTTTCGCATTCATGGTTTTCGGAACAATGCCAGAATACACCTGCTGCCTTAAACTGACCGGAAGCGCAGCTTAATTTACCCTTAAATTTGCAGGTGTTTTCCGCTGCGGCGCAAAAATGTGTGGTATAGTAAAGGCGGGAAAGGAGAACTGCCCTTATGGATACCGTTTATGATGCAAAGCTCCTGCTTGTGGACGACAACGCCGAACTGTTGGCACTGCTATGTGAGCAGCTGCGGGGCGCAGGATATGGCCATATCAGAACCGCCCAAAGCTGCGCCGCTGCTCGTGTCTGCTTTTGCGGCGGAACAGCCGGAGCTGATGATCCTGGATATCAACCTGCCGGATGGGGATGGATTTTCGCTGTTCCGGGCGCTGCGGGCAAAAGCGGATGTCCCGGCATTGTTCCTCTCTGCACGGGACGCGGATGCCGACCGTCTGTTCGGGCTGGGTCTTGGCGCGGATGACTACCTGACCAAGCCCTTTCTGATGCAGGAGCTGCTGCTGCGGGTGCAGCATATTTTGCAGCGGGCGTACCGGGCAGAGCTGTCCCGTACAAAACCGGCACCTTTGCAGCTGGGGGAGCGGTGCGTAGACCTGAATGATGCCATTTTACCATGCCGGAGGGCAAAACACTGGCGCTGACCGCTACCGAGCTGGCACTGCTGCGGAAATTGGCAGAGAACCGGGGACATATCGTTACCTACGATGCCCTTTTTGTGCTGCGGTTTGGGGCGCAGATTACTATGGCTACGAGAACAGTCTGGGGGTACATATCCGGCATCTGCGGGAGAAGCTGGAAGCCGAACCCGGTGCGCCGCAGTTTCTGCGGACGGTGCGGGGCATTGGCTATAAGCTGACAAAGGGGGAAGAAGCATGAAAACCTTTGTGCGTCTGATCCGGCGGTATGTGCTGGCGGCGGTGGGCATCGTTCTGCTGCTGTTGTTTTCCGGTGTTGCGGTGCTGGGCTGGCTGGGTTGGCAGGAGGGCTGCCGCCTGCCGCAGCGGGAGTATTCATCCAGCGAGATTGCGGATTCCATGGTGGAGACCGCCGAAGGGCTTGCCTTTGGGGCAGAACGCACCCCGCAGGAGTGGATGAACGGCTACGAGTGGGCGATGGTGCTGGACGATGTGGGAAACATCCGCTGGAACTACGGCCTGCCGCAGGAACTGAACCATGCCTACACTCCCGGCGATATCGCCAAATTTGCCCGCTGGTATCTGGCGGATTACCCGGTGTTCTGCTGGACAGAACCTTACGGACTGTTCGTCATCGGGCTGCCAAAGGGGAGCCTGTGGAAGTACAGCATTTACAGCTCACCGGACTTTGCCCTGAGCATGGTGCGGGTGCTCCCGGCAGCAGTGCTGGGAATGCTGCTGCTGGGCCTGGTTCTCTGCTTCTGGTTGAGCTGGCGGGGGGCAAAGCGGTTGGAGACCGTGGCAAACGGTCTGGAAGCGCTGGCGCAGGGGCAGACCGTCCGGCTGCCTACCGACGGTTTTGCAGGGGAACTGGCAGAAAAGCTGAACCAAACCGGGGCGCAGCTGCAAGCCAAAAACTGAGATGCTCGCCCGGCGGGACAATGCCCGCACCCAATGGATCGCAGGGGTCAGCCACGACGTGCGCACCCGCTGGCCCTGATCATGGGCTGGGCGGAGCAGCTGGAGCAGGATGCACTTTTGCCGGACAGCTCCCGGCAGAAAGCGGCCGGCATCCGCACCCAGTGCGAAAAGCTCCGCACCCTCATTGATGATCTGAACCTGACCAGTAAGCTGGAATACGGTGCCCAACCCCTGCGCCGGAAAGACCTCCGGGCAGGGCCGCTGTTCCGGCAGCTGGTTGCGCAGTTTTGCGAAAGCCCGCTGGCAGAGCGCTGCGAGATCACACTGGAACAGGAAGAACCAGCAGAGCAGACAGTGCTTTCGGTGGACGAGGCACTGCTGGCACGGCTGCTGGAAAACCTGCTGAACAACAGCGTCCGGCATAACTCAAAGCCGGTGAACATTACCGTGCACACCCGGCGGGTAGGGGAGCGCTTCTGCCTGACCGTGGCAGATGACGGCATCGGCTATCCAGCTGCCGTTCTGGCGGCGCTGAACACTGTGGAGCCTGCCGAAAATGCGCCCCATATCCTTGGCCTGTATGTAGTGCGGCAGGTCGCCGCCGCCCATGGCGGCACGGCAGTGTTCGGGCAGAATACCCCCTGCGGAGCAAAAGCAACGGTCTGGCTGCCGGTAAAATAAAAATGTGAACCCTCTGGGTATTTCCACTTAGAAAAGTCCACATAGAAAGAGATGCTTTGGATTTATAAGAGATCGCAGTTATCCAAATCCCTGCCATGAATCGTAGTTGTGGATGTATATTTGATGCTTGGTCTGAACAGGCAATATTTCCTAGCTGCCGTATCAGGCTCGAACCCGGCTGGTTTCCTAGCTTTGCATAAAAACTCAATACCTGTTTTAAGGGGCTGATTTTGGCTCTGCACATTTTTGCACACCACACCGGAACGGCTGGATAACGGATGCAAGAGGGGATGGCGGGTGCAAAGAATGCAGCGGATGCAAAACACAAATTTACGGTGAAACAATAAAAATAACGAATTTACGCAAAATTCTGAGTGGGCCCAGGGTTCGAGTCCCTGGAGGTGCACCACAACAACAAAATCCGAACTTTTTTCCGATAGGAGAAGGGTTCGGATTTTTTGTGTTCTTCGGAAAACAGAACGAATCCCTTGCTTCCATCGAAAAACGTCCTAGACCTTATCATAAGGAAAGCACGACAGACTACTGTAAGAGTGCCGTAAGGCGGAAAGGACACGAGTATGAAGTACGACGAAAGAACCTGCAAATTCAACATGGACACCGGCTGCGTGGAGCTGCTGCTCCGGGATGGGAGAAAGATTTCCATCGACTGCACCGGGGTCGAGGATGGGTTGGATGTGACCATGGCGCAGAGATCGGAGTTGCCAAAAGCAACTGGAACGGCATTTCTTATCTTTCGATATTCGGAATCTTCTGTCCCCGCAGCTCCTGCCGGATGGCACGAAACTGCTCCGGCACGTCCGCATCGGCCATCGAACTGGGGACATCCACCGTCCCAGCGGCTTTGGCGGCTTCATAGAACCAGCATTTATACTCCACGGTCTCCAGCGTGTGCTGTAACTGCTGGATCTGCTGGGTGAGTACTTCGCGCTGATGCCGGAACATTTCCAGCCGGGTGTCAATGGTGTCGTCTCCCTGCATGGAAAGCTCAATATACTGCCGGATATCCTTGATGGACATTCCGGCTTTTTTCATGCAGCGGATGACCTGCAGCCACTCGAAGTCGTTTTCCCGGAACATCCGAATGCCGCCGGAGGAACGCTCCACAAAGGGAAGTAACCCTTCTTTGTCGTAGTAGCGCAGGGTGGAGGCAGGTACGCCCAGCTTTTGTGCCATTTCACCTACGGTATAGATCATCTGAATCCTCCGTTTTTTTTTTCAAAAAGCCCTTGACTTAAAGTACGCTTTAAGTTGTATGATAAAATCAAACTTTATCAACATCATAATGCGGATGCACTCCGCTGTCAAGGAGGTTCCTATGAGCAAGAAGGTATTGATTTTGTCTGGCAGTCCCCGGAAGGGCGGCAACTCTGATATTCTATGCGACGAATTTCTGCGTGGAGCTCAGGATGCCGGGCATAAAGCAGAAAAGATCCGGGCCGCTGAGAAAAAGGTGGCTCCCTGTTCCGGCTGCTACTACTGCAGCACCCACGGCGGAGCCTGCGTCCACAAGGATGATATGGCAGACATTCTGCAAAAGATGATCGATGCCGATGTCATTGTGCTGGCAAGCCCGGTATACTTCTACTCCATCAGTGCCCAGTTGAAGGCAGTGATCGACCGTACCGTGGCACGGTGGCTTGAGGTCAAAGACAAGGAATTCTACTACATCACCACCATGGCAGACGAGGAAAAATCCTCTGCAGATACTACGCTGGCCTGCTTCCGGGGCTATGCAGACTGCGTGGAAGGAGCCGTGGAAAAGGGAGTCCTTGTAGCATGTGGCGTTTACGAGCCGGGTGCAGTGTGCGGTACGCCTGCCATGGCACAGGCTTACGAGATGGGAAAAAATGTATAAATGGAGGGAAATCAGATGATTTTACAGGAAACCTACAAACTGGAAAATGGAACGAAAATCCCCAAACTGGGGCTTGGCACATGGTGCATTGACAATGACAAAGCGGCGCAGACAGTCCGCACCGCTGTTACGCTGGGGTATCGTCTCATTGATACTGCACAGGCCTACAAAAATGAGCAGGGCGTTGGCGAGGGAATCCGTAGCTGCAGCGTTTCCCGTGAGGAGCTGTTTGTCGCAAGCAAGGTGGCCGCAGAACTGAAAACCTATGAGGCTGCAGCCGCCTCTATTGAGGAAACGCTGGAAAAAATGGGGCTGGACTATCTGGACCAGATGATCATCCATGCACCCCAGCCGTGGAACGAATTCAGGGACACCAAACGCTACTTTGCAGAGAACAAAGCCGTCTGGCGTGCACTGGAGGATGCGCAGGCGGCTGGCAAGGTGCGGGTCATCGGAGTGTCGAATTTTCTGCAGGATGACTTGGAGAACCTGCTGTCCGATTGCCGGATACAGCCCATGGTGAACCAAATCTTGCTCCACATCAGCAACACCGATCATGATCTGCTGAATTTCTGCAGAGAGCAGCACATTCAGGTGGAGGCCTATTCGCCCATTGCCCACGGCGAGGCACTTAAGAACCCTGTGATTGCACAGATGGAAAAGAAATACGGCGTATCTGCGGCACAGTTGTGTGTCCGCTATGTTCTTCAGCTTGGCGCAGTAGCACTGCCCAAAACGGCAGACCCACAGCACATGAAAGAGAATGCCGCAGTAGATTTTGTCCTCACTCCGGAAGATATGGCTGCACTCATGCAGATGGAGCACATTGCTGACTACGGAGAATTCAGCTTTTCCCGGTGTTCAGCGGGAAAAAGCAGGTCTAAGCGTTTACACGGAAAGGCAGGGGTACAACAATGGCAGTGAAACAGACAGCAGGGCGGGATGCTCTGGGCGAATTTGCACCAAAATTTGCAGAACTTAACGATGAGGTACTATTCGGGCAGGTGTGGAGCCGAGAGGATAAACTCTCCCTCCGGGACCGCAGCCTTGTGACGGTGGTGGCACTGATGGCGCAGGGACTGACGGACTCCTCGTTTCGGTATCACCTGACGGCGGCAAAGAACAACGGCATTACCCGGACTGAGATTGCAGAGATCCTGACCCATGCGGCATTTTATGCAGGCTGGCCCAAGGCGTGGGCAGCTTTCCGCATGGCTAAGGAAGTCTGGGCAGAGGACGCTGCAGAGGATGCCAAGGCAAAGCACCAGAGTGAAATGGTGTTCCCCATCGGTGCATCCAACGACGGTTTTGCACAATATTTCAGCGGAAAAAGCTATCTGGCCCCCCTGTCCACAGCACAGGTTGGCATTTACAACGTCACCTTTGAGCCGGGCTGCCGGAACAACTGGCACATCCACCATGCTGCAAAGGGCGGAGGACAGATCCTTGTCTGCGTGGCAGGCCGTGGCTACTATCAGGAATGGGGCAAAGCTCCGCAGGAGCTGCATCCGGGCGATGTGGTGAACATTCCCCCGGAGGTCAAGCACTGGCACGGTGCTGCACCCGATTGCTGGTTCTCTCATCTGGCAGTGGAAGTACCCGGCGAAGGCACCTCTAACGAGTGGTGCGAGCCGGTGCCGGAAGAAACCTATAAGGAGTTGCGGTGATGCGTTTTGATGTACACCCAACCATGATGAACCTCTATGCCGCAGGGGAAGCTCCAATAACGAAATCTTTTTCAAAATCTCCGAAAATACCTAAACTTCTTGACAGAGGAGACGGCAGGGCGTATTATTTTGGCAGAAGGACCGCTGAGAAGCGGCTTTTTATAAGACTAAAGTTAGCTTTACCTAACTCACAACTCTGCCCTATACGAAGAAATATATCTCTTCTATTTACAGGTGAAAAATAAATAGAGAAGGAACGTATCACGATGAAAATCTACACATTTGGTGCAGAGGATGCCCCGGTGCTGTTGCTGCTGCCGGGCACCTGTTGCCATTGGAAAAGCAATTTCGGTGCGGTGATCCCGCTTCTGGCTGACAGCTTCCGGGTGCTGTGCGTCAGCTACGATGGCTTTGATGAAACCGAACAGACCGAATTTCCCACCATGCTGGAGGAAACCAAAAAGATCGAAGCCTACCTCAAGAACCACTGCGGCGGTCACATCCGGGCAGCCTACGGCTGTTCTCTGGGCGGTTCCTTTGTGGGGCTGCTGGCGGCGCGGCAGAACATCCACATGGACTACGGCATTCTGGGCAGCTCCGATTTGGATCAGGCGTCGCCGCTGATGGCAAGCTTGCAGACGGATTTTCTGCTGCCATTGATCTACCCTGTGGTGCGGGACGGAAAGATTAAGGCGAAATTTCTCCAAAAGCGTCTGGACAAGTGTGCTAAAGAGTCGGGGGACTATGTCAAAGCCTTTCTGAAAATGTTCGGTGAGGCCCGCCCTTATGTGACCATGCAGAGCTGTAAAAATCAGTTCTATTCCGATCTTATCACTCCGCTGCCGGATAAGATCCATGTGCCCGGTACCGAGATCCATATCTTTTACGCCTTGAAGATGGGCAAAAATACCGTGCCCGGTATCAGCAGCATTTTGCACATCCTGTTCTCCATGAGCAGAACTTGCAGCACGAGGAATTGCTGGCCTGTCACCCGGAGCAGTGGGCGCATCTGGTAAAAAGCATTGCATTGTGAACGGTAAAACGTATCTGGAGCAAGCAGGATTTTGTAAGATCCAGAACCACAAAAATAAAAAGGGCTGGCTGTGCATCACAGCACAGAAATGAGGTGCGATCATGTCGAAAAAAGCAACGGAATTTCAAAGAAAAGCAATGAGCTGGATGTACCGGGGCAAGGAGATCTTCAAGCCATTGAACACCGGCTGGATCGACGAGAATGTTGCCTGCGTGCGCGAATGGGTGGCGAACATCTTCTTCTACCGCAAAGGCGATACCACCATTATGGTCGATGCGGGATATAACTACGACCGCCTTGCCGAAAAAATGGGCTGGCTTGGGATTGATCCGAAGTCGATACACCATATCCTTATCACCCATCAGGACACCGACCATGGCCAAATCACATATTGGTACGGCGAAGAGGAAAAGCAGGCGCGACACAGCAATATCTGCTTTATAAAGCAATATTTTCCACGGGCGCAACTGCATGAAATTCCGAAGATGGATCACGCGGAGCTTGTGATGATGTATCCGCAGGATTTTTATCGGAGAATCATGGAGTTCCTGACACACACATCGGCAGCTCAAAACAAAAGAAGCTGAAAGAAAGGAAAAATCAGAATGCTCTATCCGCAGCTTTTTGGATTCAACGGAGATATAGGCTGATGAAAATCATCGTTGCAATTGCTTTTTATTTTCTGTAGTGGGGCGTATGTTTTCTTGGAACAGGCACGGACAAGAAAAAATCTCATGGGGCTGCGTTCTTATCCCGAAGAAGTTCAAAACCGTGTGCGAAGCGACTATCAGCTTGGAAAGGCTGTTCCGAAGAGGAAATCCACCGCTGCCGTTTGGCTCAGCAATCTTTTTGCTTTTCACAGTCGTGTTTTCCGCTTTAGGTGCGGTCCTGGATTTGGCAATAAAAAATCGCCACACAACAACCTGAACCTGACCATCCCTTCTGGGATGGCCTTGGTTCGGGTTTGCTATGTAGCGATAAGAAAGTTAAAAACTTGCTCCGGCTCCTTCGGGAGCCGAGCTGGAACTCTAAGTAAATATGTTATATTAAATTGTTGGAATAGACTACCACAAAAATCGAGCTGTGTCAACAAAAAGTTTCGATAGCACGCCACTTTCGGCAGCGTGCAAGAAAACACGCTGAAAACTTTGGCAAAAAAGAGAGAACCAGATGGGCTCGTTTTGCTTATTTATTTTTTACCAGCAGTGCCTGATAGGGCTCCAGCTCCACATCAGCCAGCCAGACGGAAGCGCCCTCCGGGGTGTGATACTTGCCGCCCAGAGCGTCCAGACTTGCCCCTGCCGGGTACTCGGTAAAGTTGAACAGTCCCACCAGCGTTTCCTCGCCGCGCTTGCGTACCAGTGCCAGCACGCCGGGGTTGTGGCTGTCCCATGTGGTTACCCACGCATCCGGGGCAAAGCAGGGGTCTGCCCGCATTTGGCGCAGCTGCTCCATGCCCTGCCACAGTTTGTTTTGCAGCGTGTCCTTCCGGGTGCGCTGCTTGGCATCTTCCCAGTTGAATTTTGTGCGGTGCAGATTGCGGCTGTCCTCCACACGGTCAGGGTCGTTTTTGTAATCCCAGCCGTTGAGTTGTGCAATTTCGTCCCCGCAGTTCAGCATGGGGAAGCCCTGCAAAAACGCCATAGCAGTGTGCAGCAGCAGGTCGCGCTTCACGGCATAATCCAGTGCGGTTTTGTCGTCCTTTTCCAGTGCCTGCTCCACGCCGCACAGGCTGGCGGTGGTGCCGCAGCTGCGGGCGTCGCCGGTGGCGGGGTCGTAATTGTACAGTTCGCCCTTTGCCCAGCTGCCGGGGAAATTGCCCTCATAGAAATGGTACAGATATTCTTTGTGCTTTTGCGGGTCGATGCCCAGTCGGTTTTCCACCGCCTCGTCCAGTCCCCAGCCGATATCATCGTGGCAGCGCAGATAGTTCACGAACCAGCAGTTGTCCGGCAGGGCGTGGAGGGCATCCAGCTGTGCCTTCAGCAGCCGGGTGTCCCGGCTGGCAAGGGCACCCCACAGGTTGACCATGGTGGACACATTGTAGAGCATATGGCATTCCGGCTTTTCCGGGGTGCCGAAATAAGCTGCCAGCTCCTTGGGCGCCATGACCACCTCGCCCTTGAGGATGACCGCCGGGCAGACGCATTCCAATACCATGCGGAGCATCCGCACGATGGTGTGCACCTGCGGCAGATTGCGGCAGGTGGTGCCCAGCTGCTTCCAGATGTAGGGCACGGCATCAATGCGGAACACTTCCACACCCAGATTTGCCAGATGCAGAATACTTTTGGTCATGTCCACGAACACCGCCGGGTTTGCGTAGTTCAGATCCCACTGATAATCGTGGAAGGTGGTCAGCACCCACTTGTGCATCTCTTCGCACCATGTAAAGTTACCGGGGGCGGTGTTGGGAAACACCTGCGGCACAGTCTGCTCGTACTGGTCGGGGATGGTGCGGTCATCATAGAGGTGGTAATAGGCCTGAAACCACGGGTCGCCCGCCTTTGCCGCCATGGCCCAGCGGTGGGTGCTGGCAGTGTGGTTCATCACGAAATCCAGACACAGGCTGATGCCGGCTTTCCGCAGTTCACGGGTCAGATCTTCCAGATCCTTGTTGGTGCCAAGGGCAGGGTCTACGGTGTCGAAATCCTCCACCGCATAGCCGCCGTCGTTGTGGGGATGGGGCATCTGCAGCAGGGGCATCAGGTGCAGATAGGTCAGCTTCTGCTCCTTGAGATAGGGCAGTTTCTTTGCCAGTTCTTTCAGATTTCCGGCAAAAGGTCGGCCGAACATATTGCCCCGCTTGTACCAGTCCGGGTCGGCAGAGCGTGCCTTGTCCAGTGCTTTCAGCTCGGCACTGCGGGCGTTGTAGGCTTCTGCCATCTCCCGCTCCAGAACTTCCAGCCCTTCCCGGTTGTGGTACAGTTCCATGAACAGCCATTCCAGTTCGTCCTTGTGCTTGGCAAACCGGGACGCAAATTCCTGTTTTGATGCCATGATTCAGCCCTCCACTTCTGCAAGGGTGGGCATGGCGGGGATAGCACCATGGCGGCTGGTGGTGATGCTGGCCGCTTTGTTGGCAAAGGCCAGAATGCCTTCCAGCTTGTCCACCGTCAGGGTGTCCAGCTCCTCCTTGCAGAGCTTGGACAGGGCAGCCCCAAAGAAGGTATCGCCTGCGCCGTTGGTGTCGCCCACCTTGCAGGGAACGCCAGCCACATGACCGGTCTTGTCCCCAAAGCG
>VOFC01000018.1_pt1 | contig 14000 bp, 20 predicted proteins | sample 5384161 | NCBI WGS metagenome assembly VOFC01 (sample SAMN12384722, study PRJNA508395) | human gut metagenome | isolation source: healthy gut B | host: Homo sapiens | reverse complement strand
CTATTATCTCTTAGATATATTATTTTAAACATCCTATAAACCTACTATACAAAAAAAAATTCCGCCCTAACGTATAGTAATATATAATAAAATCAAATCTCTTCTTTACCTTTTTCAGGTAACAACTGTTTACAATTATACCCTAAATTTAAGAAATTGTCAAATTTTACTTGACAACTCTTTTCTATTTATATTATATTAATTAATGTATCTCCATTTATTTCATTATCTTTTATTTCATTAAATTCTATTTTATTCTCCGTAACCTTTGGTAAATTTAAAGACTGCATAATTTTTTTAGTATTTATCATTAAATTAACATATTCGTCCGGAATCATACTTTCTATTTCAGATGAAAACCAAAAGTTATCTGTTGTACTTGTTGTTCCTATATATTCAACATTAAATATTCTATCATCTAGTTTTAAAATTCCTTCATTTAATTCGGTATGCCATTGATTACATTTACCCACATATTCCCTAAATCTAATTTGATATAAAAAGATTTTCCGGCACATATAGAAAAAATATCTCTAAAATCCACATTATTTTTATCTAGCAATCCTATTGTTTCCTTTTTTAACATGACGTAATTCCTCCTCATATTGTATTTAAATATATTGTAACATATTGTAATAAAACATTCTACATTTTTTATATAATATTTTTTTTTGTTTTATGTTTGTCAATCAACCAATTTTAATAAAAGGTTTCATTAGTGTATATTTATCTTATTGCAAATCTATAACTTTTTTTCTCTAATCTTTTGTATTCTACTATAGCCAAAATAATATCAATTACTAGACCAATAAATAAATCTTCCAACAATCTAAGAAAATAAATTTTCCAACTTTCTATTATAAAATTAATATTTGTTACTATACAAAAAATTAACCACAATAATAATGCAAAAGTATATTTCTTTATAATAAATTTTTTTCTTTTCTTTTTTTCCTTTATCATTATTTAACATATTAACTATTTTTTTTTGTTGCCCATTAAATACTTTTTTATTAGAAATATCATTATGGAAAAAGTAAGAATAATCATTAATATTATAATTCCTATTGCATAATTTATATTCGGTATTATTTTTATTAAAAATTCTGAGATAGATATGTTAACTATTACAGCAAAAACGAGAATAGCAAATATAAACCACTATATCTTGAATTCTTTTCTTTAACTTATTTGGTGTTTTATTTTCTATGTCTCCAATCAAAAAATCAATCAACAGATATCGAAAATATATAAGCTATTTCTTTTATTTTTTTCAATATCTGGTATTGCATTACCGCTTTCCCACTTAGTAACAGATTGTCTTGATACGTTTAATTTTTCTGCAAGTTCTTCTTGCGTTAATCCCTCTTTTTTTTTAAGAATTTTAAATTTTCGTTAAATTTCATTTTTTCCTCCTTAAATTTATTATACGGTAATTATATATTTTTTTTATAATTTAAACAAGCAATTAGACTTTACATTCATGCTACGATTAGTTGCATTTACATATAACATACAACTTTGTACATATTTTTTCATAATTTACTGAATATTTTTAAAACTTTACTTTGTTAACTTGAATTAATTGTTAATATAGTGTATATTAGATATTGATAAAAATGAGATATAAACTAAATGAAACAATTGAAATGGAAGACACTCCTACTCTTGCAATTAAACACAAGAAAGATTCTTCTATGGTTGTTGGATTTAATTTACTAAAAAAGAAGGAAAAGGTGATGTATTTATTTCAGCAGGAAATTCTGGTGCACTTCTTACTGGAGCCACTCTTTTAGTTGGTAGAATAAAAGGTGTTGATAGACCTGCTTTAGCCGGAATACTTCCTTCATACCATAAGAGATTAGTGCTTATGGATTGTGGTTCTAACACAAACTGTAAGCCAATAAATTTATTACAGTTTGCACAAATGTCTAGCATTTATATTCATGATGCTTTAGGAATTGATAATCCTGCAATTGGACTTCTAAACATTGGTACTGAAGAGACTAAAGGAAATGAATTGATACGCTCTAAGCTACAATTTATTGAAAGAAAAATCTCCTGAATTAGGTATAAATTTCATAGGTAATATTGAAGGAAGAGATGCTTTTTCTGGTAAAGTTGATGCAATTATTGCAGATGGATTTACAGGAAATATATTCTTAAAAACTGTTGAAGGAATGGGTAAATTTATTAAGAGATCTTTATCTGAAAGCTTAAAGAAAAATATCTTCTCAATTCTTGGTTCAATACCAACACTACCTGCTATTGGTAGATTTAAGAAAATGATGGATTATAAAGAATATGGTGGACAAATGAGAATTCAATAGTAAACCATATAAATTTGTTAATAATAACAGATACTCATAATTGTTTATACTATGATAAAGAAAGTATTGAAAAAAAATCAAAAATGCCCAGTATGATATCTGCCTTATATTAGGTGATGTTTCAAATAATGATATAATTGAAGTTTTAAAATTTGTGCCATATGAAAAATATATGGATTACTTGGTAATCATGATGGATTGGATAGATTTGAAGAATCTAAAATAAGAAACTTAAATGGAAAAGTAATAACAGTTAACAATGTTAGAATTGCTGGTTTGCAAGGAAGCCATAGATACAAGACTGGAGATTATGGAATGTACACACACGAAGAAAGCATTCAACTCGCAAATGAAATTCCAGAAGCAGACATACTTGTGTCACATGATAGACCGTTTATTAAAGACAATAATGATAATGTTCATGATGGTTTAAAAGGTGTAACTTACTATTGTTACAAAAATCATGTAAAATTAGAAATACATGGGCATTTGCATGAAGAATCAGAAGAGACCTTAAAAAATGGTACTAAAGTTCTTGGAAAATACAAAGTAGATATTATAAAAGTTATAAGACAATTGAATACATTACAAGCTAATGTATTCAATTGTTTTATTTAAATTTTATACATTTATATTAATTACCATAAATGTATAAAATTATTAAAAGTATCCCTTTTGCTAAAAAACATTTTACTTTTATATTTCAAATATTAGCTTGACAATTATTACTACATCCTCTATTATTATATTAGATATCAAAAGAAAGATAATTAAATCTCTCTTTTAATTTATAGCAAAAGGAGTATATAAAATGAACGATTGTATAATTAATGTACCACCATATTTAAGAAAAATGAATTCTTTACCAGATGATCCAGCAAATTCAGTTGCCTATGGGTTAGAAACTGAAAGTTGCAATATTTTCATGATGACATACCCTATAGGCAATCAAAATGCGATGCCATATGGAAATGAACAAGCTGTCATCTGTTGGTTTAACTCCATTAATAGCTAAAAATTTAACATTATCTTTTACGTATTGTTCTTTAGCATATAAATAAATTGAATATCCAATTGAATTTTTACTATTTGAATATGATGCTATTCCATCTATCAATCCAGACATAGAGCCTATCATCAAATTAGTATTTTCAGGCTTCTTCATTTTTAATCCTTTCATTACCATTTTTTCCATAAGATTTTGACTTCCAGAATTAGCTTCTCTTTGGTAAGCAATAATTTCTGCATCTTCTCCACCAACATTACTCCAATTCGTAATTTCTCCAGTATATATTTTCTGTATTTGTTCTAGTGTTAATGAATCTACTTTATTCTCTTTATTTACCAAAAATACAAATCCATCAAGACCTATTCCAACCATCTCAAACTCAACATTATTATCTTCCGCAGATTTTAAAATATCGTCAGATGGTTCTGAAACAAATATTAAATCTTTTTCTTTGTTTATTAAGCTAGCATATACTTTGGCAGTTTTTCCATGTGTATTTTCATCTAAATATTTTTGAGCTTCCTCGTCCGAATAGTTTAAAACAGACTTTGTAATCTCTCCTATCATCGGAAGCATTGCTGTTGCGCCATCTACTTTAGGAAACTCACTTTCAGTCATAGTAAATTCTCTAACAGTATTTGCTACATTATTATTTTTTGTACTTGAATTATTTATATTTGATATTTCATTATTTATAGGATTGGTAGTTTGTTTATTCATAAAGAATATGCAATACACTATCGCACACATAATAAAAATTATTATAAGTATAATTGGAATTATTACTCCAGCAATAGATTTTCTTTCATTCATAAATATATCCCCCTAGTTATTTTTTCTCTTCATAATATTTATTTCTAATATAATTAAACAAATTACAATTAACATTCCAATTATTGCTAACACAATAACATCTTTAGTAGTTATACTAAATGATTTCTTTTCTTCTTGTAAATTACTATTAATATCTTCTCCAGAATCATTTTTTATAATCGCATAGTTTATTTCATTTTCAGCATCTGATTTTATTTTTTCATTTTTTAGTTCGTTTATTTTTATTAAGTTTTGTGCTGTATTATCAGCAATTGCTTCCTTTATAGCTCCCAAACCATTAGATTTTCCAAACTTAAAAAACTCTATTACATATTTACCATCTTCTTGAATCCTAAAGCCAACACATTGAGCTATAGTTGGTACAAGACATTTTTCGTTAATAATATCATTTGAAAATAGTTTAGTTGTAACATTATAAAATTGATCACTATAATAATTTTCATCTGTATATTCATCTTTTAATGTTACATACTGTTTAGCCACATTCTTTTGTTTTTCATTATAATAGCCTATCATAATAGGAATATAACCTTCTACAGTTTGCTGTACTTGTTTTCCTTTATCGTCAGTCGTAATATATGTATATGTTGTTTTAGCATTGTCATCAAAAATTACTTTTCTGATATATAAATCTGGGTTTATCATATTTATATATTCAATTTTTTCCTCTTCTGTTGCATCTATTTTTTCTCCAGTTATCCCAATACCAACATAAATAATTTTTTCCCCAGTCTCAGGTCTTTCTGACCAATTTGATTTATCTTTTGTTCTTAATATGTTCCATTCACTTGTTTCTATAGTATCCGTCTGCATATTTTCTTCCAATTCGCCTGAAACATTTTTCTTAATATATAATGTTTTATTTTCTTCAGATTCCACATAATCTATACATATCTTTTTTATCTTTGAGGGTATAAATTTCATTAGAACTATTCTCTATAATATAATCCTTCGTTAGAACATAATTCCAATCTTCCTCATTATAAAAAGTATAAAAAATAGATGTCTGTAAGTCACTTTCCCCATTTATTAATAACTGTCTATTTAATGTATATTCCATAATCGAGCTAACAACGTTTGAAGTTCCCGATATATTTTCATTAATTTTTAATAAATCTTTAAATATATCTTCTGTACTAACTATTTTGATATTTTTATCCTTTAAGTAATTTGAATTTTCAGTAGTATATTTATTATAATCTAAATAAATTCCATTATTTATCCAATCTTTTGCATTCTTTATTATAGCAATTTCATTATCCGAAAAACTATTTTCTCTTCCATATAGCAAATCTTTATATGTTTCTTTTTCTATAATTACATCTTGAGTTAAAGCGTTAACATTAAAATTATAATATTCAGCAATAATAGTATCATTTTCAAATTCATAGCATTGAGGGTAAATATTTTTTACAAGTGGAACATCTTCACTTGGCAATTTTATATTTATTTTAAACGCATTAATTTTTTTCCACTTAGATTTTTGTAAGCTATATTTTATTACTTTTGCCTCATTTAAATTATTGTTAGTTTGATATTTAGCAACAACCTTCTTAGCTTCTCCTGCGGGAATAGTTATATTAAAAATATAGTTTCCATTATATTTTCTAAAGTTATTTATATAAGTGTCATTGACATTCACACTTACATTACTAACTGAAATTCCTAACTCTTCGTCTTCTAGTTTAATTGCTGCCAAAGTATTTATACTTTCATTTGTGGTGTTCTTTATAATTATAGTATTCTCTACACTAGAATTTCCTACATCAATATTTACTTCGTTTAACAATACTTCTGTTCCATTATAATTTTGTAAATTTAAAATCTCTCCGTAAAAATAAGTTACATCACTTTGCGAATACACATTATGTGTTAACCCACATAAAACTGCAAAAATTATGATAATATATACTAAAATTTTATTTTTCATTTGTCCTCCTCTATTTCCTTTGTATGATTCATATTTTATATTACCACAATTTAAAAGTCAAGATATAGAAATTGTTATATATTATACTATAATTCATATAGACCAATATAACAATAACTATTTTTTACAAGTTACATGTCACTCATAAAATATTTCATTATATCAATTTAGCCCAAATAATTAGTTTGTACACGACTTTTTATTTACATTTATAATACGAAAAAACTAGGTGTTAAAATATCACCTAGTTTTTTCATTATATTTATTGAAACAATTATTGTAATTCTACAGTTGCTCCAACTTCAGTAAATTTAGCTTTTAATGCTTCTGCATCATCTTTAGAAACGTTCTCTTTTATTGTTTTTGGAGCTCCGTCAACTAAGTCTTTAGCTTCTTTTAATCCTAATCCTGTTGCATCTCTTACAACTTTGATTACTTGGATTTTGTTAGCTCCAGCTTCTTTTAATACAACGTTGAATGAAGTTTTTTCTTCAGCAGCTGCTGCTGCTCCAGCTGCTGGTGCTGCAACTGCTGCTGCAGATACTCCATATTTTTCTTCTATTCCTTTAACTAATTCAGCAAGTTCTGCTACTGATAAAGCATCAATGCTTTCTAATAATTCATCTATTTTTGCCATTTTAAATTTCCTCCTTATATATTTTTTATTTTAGAACTTTACGTTCTTATTTCACGGCAATGTGAATTTAATTTTTGATAAAGATTTTTATCAAATTTCTTTCTAAAATTAATTAGAAACAAGTATAACAAGGCAACCAAGTCAAAAATACCGGAAACGTACTATGTGTACGTAGAGGATTTTTTGATGCAGGTTAACGCAGTTAGACGACGTTTATAATTAATTTTAAGCGTTAGCTTTTTGGTCTTTAACCTGATCCAATGCAACTGCAAGTTTTGTAATATTTCCAAGCAATGCTCCAGCAAGTTTTGCAAGTAATTCTTGTCTTGATGGTAGTTTTGCAAGTGTTATTATTTCTTCTGCTGTCATAACTTTACCTTCTATAACTCCACCTTTATTTTGTAGAAGTCATGATCCTTTGTAAAGTTATATATTACTTTAGATGGTTCTAAGTAATCTTCGTTTCCAATTACTAATGCTACTGGTCCTTCTAAAGCTTCGTCTAATGCTGATTCTCCGTTTGCATCTAATGCTCTTTTTATAATGTTATTTTTTATAACTTTATATTCTGCATTTGCATTTCTTAAATCAGCTCTTAATTTTGTTACGTCTGTAACTGTAATTCCTCTGTAATCTGTTAATAAAACTACTTTAGCTTCTTTTATTTCTTTTGCTAATTCATTTACTTGTGCTTGTTTTTTTGCAATTGTTTTCTCATTTGCCATTTTTTGATTCACCTCCTAAACAAATCCAATCCGTACAGCCTGTGAGGCTATAAGAATTGGACTTATCCGCTCTTATGCCTCGGTAGGACTTACATTTTATAAATGCCTACTGTCTTGGGCTATATTTCATAAATTATTTTTGGTCAATATACATACTTGGACCCATTGTTGTAGATATTGCTACACTCTTTATATATTGTCCTTTTGCAGCAGCTGGTTTAGCTTTGATTATAGCGATTATAATAACGTCATAGTTTTCAGCTAATTTTTCTGCTCCAAAAGATACTTTACCAAATCCTAAGTGAATTATATTACTCTTATCAAGTCTATATTCAACTTTTCCTGATTTGATTTCTTTGATTGCTTTTGTAACATCCATTGTTACAGTTCCTGATTTAGGGTTTGGCATTAATCCTTTTGGTCCTAATACCTTTCCTAATCTTCCTACAACACCCATCATATCTGGAGTTGCAACAACTACATCATAATCAAACCAATTTTCTTTTTCAATTTTTGGTATTAATTCTTCTGCTCCAACAAAGTCTGCTCCAGCTTTTAAAGCTTCATCAGCCTTTGGTCCTTTAGCGAATACTAAAACTTTTTGAGTTTTACCTGTTCCGTTTGGAAGTACTGTTGTACCTCTAACTTGTTGATCAGCATGCTTTGAGTCAACACCTAATTTAACGTGTAATTCAACTGTTTCGTCAAATTTAGCTTTTGGCATTTTTTCAATAAGTTCTAGTGCTTCTTTTGCAGAATAAAGTTTTGACTTATCTACTAATTTTGCACTTTCTGCGTATCTTTTTCCTTGTGCCATTTTCTTTCCTCCTTTTGGTAATTTCGAATATTTTAAATATTCTCCCAATTTTTATTTTATATTTCTATAAAACTAGTCAGCTACAACTACACCCATAGAACGAGCTGTTCCTTTTACCATACTCATAGCTGCCTCTAATGATGTTGCGTTTAAGTCTGGCATTTTTTGTTTAGCAATCTCTTCTACTTGTGCCATTGTTATTGTAGCAACTTTTTCTCTATTTGGCTTTCCTGAAGCCTTTTCTATTTTAGCAGCTTTCTTTATTAATACTGCCATTGGTGGTTCCTTTGTTATAAAAGTGAAAGATTTATCTTTGTAAACTGTTATAACTACTGGAATTATTAATCCTGCTTGTTTTGCAGTTCTATCATTGAATTCTTTAACGAATTGCATGATGTTAACTCCACTTCCACCTAATGCTGGTCCTACTGGTGGAGCTGGTGTAGCTTTACCTGCAGGAATTTGTAATTTTATAAGTGTTGAAATTTCTTTCTCTGCCATAGTTTGTGCACCTCCTTTTTAGTATATATATTAACAAAATAATTTATTAAAAAGAATTTAAAATAATTTAAATTCTGTTTTAAACTTTTTTATTTGACTTTTTGTACTTGTGATAATTCCAAGTCGACTGGAGTTTCTCTTCCAAACATTGAAATCAATACTTTAACTTTGTGTTTCTCTTTGTTTATTTCTTGTACAATTCCAATATAATCTTTAAATGGTCCATCAATAATTTGTATTGAATCATTTACATCATAATCTACATTAATTTCAGATATTTCAAATCCCATCTTTCTGATTTCATCCTCAGTAAGTGGAATAGGATCTGTTCCAGAGCCAACAAAGCCTGTAACACCTCTAGTATTTCTTACAATGTACCAAGTTTGTTCTGTAACAATCATTTTAATCAAAACATATCCAGGGAAAACTTTTTTTAAGTTTGTTTTTCTCTTTCCATCTTTAATTTCGATTTGTTCTTCCATTGGTACTACTATATCAAAGAAGTATTCATCCATTTCTTGATTTTTTACTTTTTGTTCAAGATCTGCTTTTACTTTATTTTCATATCCAGAATATGTATGAATTACATACCACTTTGGTTCTAAGTCTACTTTTTCTTGAGACATGTTCTAGCCTCCTTCATAAAATTATTCAGCATTATCTGAATTATCTGTATTTTCTTCACTTGAAGTATCTTCACTTACTGTTTCAGATTCCTCATTTGAACCTTCTGCTTCACTGTTTGTATTTTCTGCATTAGATTCTGTATTTGAATTATCTACAGTGTTTTGGTCAGCTTCTTCATTTTGTGAAGATTGAACAATAGTCTTTAATTTTTCAACTCCAAAAGTATTAATCTTTTCAAAGCAAAGATCTAATAGAAATACTATTACTCCAACTATTAAAACAGAAGCAATAACTGCTAATGTATTATTTAACAATTGCTTTGGAGTAGGCCAAATTACTTTTTTAAGTTCAGCTTTAACATCTTTAAAAAAATGTCTCTTATCTTTATTGCTGGCTTTTTTGTTAGTATTGTCCTTCATCTTTTTTTCTTTCTTTTTTGCTTCTTTAGCCATTGTCTTTCCCCCTTAAGGATTTTTATTTTGTTTCCTTATGTGTAGTACGTTTATGACAGAATTTGCAGTACTTTGTTATTTCTAATCTTTCTGTATTGTTCTTCTTATTTTTTTCTGTCATGTATGTTCTTCTTTTACATTCTGTACATTCCAATGTTATTGGTTCTCTTGCTCCCTTTGCAGCCATTTTATACACCTCCAGCCATTATTTAGCTTTATTATAATTCATATAAGCGTATGCTTTCCACATACGCTTAATTATTTTACCATGATTTCACTTATATGTCAATTGTTTCAAGCTATTTTTTCTTCTTTTTTATAAATTTTTTTCATTGACTTTTATATAAGCAAGTGATAGAATACAAGAATCGTTAAACCATCCAAAAAGGAGGTATGTATATGATGACGATGGCTGAGAAGAAGGTCCGGGAACAATTAGACCGGGTATTCACTCAAAACGGCGAGGTTAAGGCATGCGGCCGAGCCGAATGCCGCAAAGCAATTCAGGCTGCGTCCGAATTTTATCCTGGAGTTAATTTCGGAAATATCGAGACAGGGGTCATGGATCTTAAGGCTTTTCAGGACTATTTCTTCAGTGATAAAGCACTGAGAAAACAGCTTCTTGAGGTCTTCACTACCCAAGGAGTCCTGCTTCCTATCAAGCGCAGGGAATGTTCCAAGCTGATCCGCATGGCTCAATACTTCTATCCGGAGCACGACTTCGGCAAAGAAGAACTTGGCTGCGTAAAGCTGGATTCCTTCCACAAGGTGTTTTTCTATTATATTGGCTAACGCCTAGCCTGCAAAGGTTGTAACCTCGCACAAGGCTCCCGCTCACTGAGCGGGAGCCTCTATTTTATGCTATTTGCCTCTTCTATGATAATTTTTCATATTACTCTTTTGAACACTTTTTTTCTTTTGTACTGAATATCCGAATTTGCCAATTTTCTTATTTAAAGGATAATATCCTCCATTTGCATATGCAATCAAATCACATTTACTTATATCAAAAGCACCTCTATCGTCTATATATTTATCATCTGCATCAATAGCAACAATTTCAGCCACGAACATATCATGACTGCCTAATGGAACTATTTCTTTAACTTTACATTCCACAGATACAGGGCTTTCCTTAATCAAAGGTGCCTTTATTACATTGGCAATTTCCTTAGTTAATTTCATTTCTCTAAATTTATCAACATCTCGACCACTTTTTACACCACACCAATCAGTTGCATATGCAAGTTGTTTAGTAGTTAAATTTATTGCAAATTCGCCATTTTCTTTAATTATATCATGCGAATATCTCTCTGGTCTTACAGAAATATAGCACATTGCGGGATTTGTATTTAAAATTCCTGTCCACGCAACAGTAATTATATTTGACTCTTCCATTGTTCCGCATGAAACCATAACAGCAGGAATTGGATATATAAAGGTTCCACCCTTCCATTGAACTTTTGACATTTATAATACTTCCTTATATTTTCTATTTAGATTTTTTACGGTTTTATCTATAAACCATCATTTTCAAAATCAACTGACTCTATCTTCCATCATTGCCATTCTTACTTTGCTGATTGTTTTCTTTTTGATTATCTTTTATTTGTTTTCCATCATGTGAGCTTATTTTGGATTCTTCCTCTATTCTTTTCAAATGTTCTTGCCACTTTTGACATATAGAAATATCATCAACATTAAAATCAACATTTCCGTTTGAATTAAGTATTCCTATATAGGCTGACAAATACTTCATTCCCATATCAATATTACAGTCTGACAATAATTCATTCACTATCATTTTACTATATTCGGGATCATCTTGTAATCTTGCATAATCTATATTCGAAAACACACTGTACTCAACAACTTCACCATCCTGTTTTTGTTTGATAACCTTATATTCTTTTACTTCATTTTCATTAGGAATAATAAATGATCCGTATTCTATAGTTCCAACATGAGATAAACTTATGTTTCTATAATTTTTTTCATTATAATCATAAAAATTAAAAATCCAGGGCTGTTTTCTATCTAATTTAGAAGCTTTTCCAATATCTGATGCTTTTTCTTTTGCACATTGTGCTAATTGGATATATTCACTTTTCCTTTCGGCTTCATTTAAACTCAAATTATATTGTTCTCTATCATTTACCGATTTAATTTTAGAATAGGCCCAATCATACTTTTTCATTCTTAATAATGTTTCCATAAGTTCTTCCAGTGATTTTGTATCTGTTTGCTTCATTGCAAGGACATAAGCTGAATATGTATTTTCTGCAATTTTACTGTTTAGTCCATATGTTTCTAATGAACTAACCCCAATAGTTTGATATGCATTTTTTCCATTTTGTCTATTAGCGGAATCAACAGAAATAAGTTCATCATCAATATTAGTTTTGTCTGTTAAGTTATATGCTTTTCTTTTCTCTGCATCTATAATTTTCATATATGAAACTATAACTCTAACAGTAGCAGAAACGCCATCTCCTATCTTTTTTACTTTTTCCTCAGTACTAATATTGTTACTATTTATAATTTGATTTATTTGTTCTATACTTGATAGCACAATTGTTTTTACTTTATTCATTATTTTTTCATTGGCAGAATGTTCATCCATTTCATTATCTATATGTGACATTATTCCTAAAATTTGATATGCATTCATTTAAAGTATTAATCTCCTTTTATAATCTTTCATTAATATTTACATATATATTTCATAAAGGTATAAATTGCTTAATAGAAATTTATAAAAAATAGTTGTAATATATGTAATTTAAAATTGCACATATTACAACTATTTTACCACAAATCTATATATAATGTCAAAAAATTGCATAAAAAAAACTGGCGACAACCTATCTTTCCAGCAAGGTAACTCGCAGGTATTGTCGGCACTTGAGAGCTTGACTTCTGTGTTCGGAATGGGAACAGGTATTTCCTCTCAGTAATAATCACCAGAAAAGTTTTGTATACTTTAATATTTAAAGCACACTCAAAAATACATAGAAGAATTATTTGTAAACCTCTTTTATATTAGTGGTTAAGCCCTCGATTTATTAGTATTGGTCAGCTCAATGTATCGCTACACTTACACCTCCAACCTATCAACCACATAGTCTTTATGGAATCTTACTACCTTACGATATGAGATATCTTATCTTAGAGTTGGCTTCACACTTAGATGCTTTCAGCGTTTATCCAATCCATACTTAGCTACTCAGCCGTGCCTCTGGTGAGACAACTGATACACCATTGGTATGTCCATCCTGGTCCTCTCGTACTAAGGACAGCTCTCTTCAAATATCTTACGCCTGCGATAGATAAGGACCGAACTGTCTCACGACGTTCTGAACCCAGCTCGCGTACCGCTTTAATGGGCGAACAGCCCAACCCTTGGAACGTACTTCCGCTCCAGGATGCGATGAGCCGACATCGAGGTGCCAAACCTCCCCGTCGATGTGAACTCTTGGGGGAGATAAGCCTGTTATCCCCAGGGTAACTTTTGTCCGTTGAGCGATGGCATTTCCATTTACAACCACCGGATCACTAAGCCCTACTTTCGTATCTGGTCGACATGTCTGTCTCTCAGTTAAGCTTCCTTCTGCCTTTGCACTCTTTCGCGCGATTTCTGTCCGCGCTGAGGAAACCTTTGGGCGCCTCCGTTACTCTTTAGGAGGCGACCGCCCCAGTCAAACTGCCCGTCTGACATTGTCCTCTAACCGGTTTACGATTACAAGTTAGAATTTCAATAACTTAAGGTTGGTATCCCAACAACGACTCCGGAGAAGCTGACGCCTCTCTTTCATAGTCTCCCAACTATCCTGTACATAAATCATCGAAACCCAGTATCAAACTGCAGTAAAGCTCCATGGGGTCTTTCTGTCTTATCGCAGGTAACTAGCATCTTCACTAGTACTACAATTTCGCCGGGGACATTGTCGAGACAGCGCCCAAATCATTACGCCTTTCGTGCGGGTCAGAACTTACCTGACAAGGAATTTCGCTACCTTAGGACCGTTATAGTTACGGCCGCCGTTCACTGGGGCTTCAGTTCTAAGCTTCGGTTTAACCCTAACTCTTTCCCTTAACCTTCCAGCACTGGGCAGGCGTCAGCTCCTATACTTCATCT
>VOFC01001881.1_pt1 | contig 14001 bp, 21 predicted proteins | sample 5384161 | NCBI WGS metagenome assembly VOFC01 (sample SAMN12384722, study PRJNA508395) | human gut metagenome | isolation source: healthy gut B | host: Homo sapiens | reverse complement strand
CGGACCGCCAACTGCAAATGGCAAACCACATATCGGACACGTATTGACACGTGTTATCAAGGATATGATTCCAAGATACAGAACAATGAAGGGCTATATGGTTCCACGTAAAGCCGGATGGGATACACATGGACTTCCTGTGGAACTGGAAGTAGAGAAGCTCTTAGGATTGAATGGTAAAGAGCAGATCGAAGAGTACGGCATGGAGCCTTTCATTAAAAAATGTAAGGAGTCCGTTTGGAAATATAAAGGGCATGTGGGAGGATTTCTCAGGAACGGTTGGTTTCTGGGCAGATATGGATAACCCGTATGTAACTTATGATGATAATTTTATTGAATCTGAATGGTGGGCGTTAAAGACCATCTGGGATAAGAAATTACTATACAAGGGCTTTAAGATTGTTCCTTACTGCCCACGTTGTGGAACACCACTTTCATCACACGAAGTAGCACAGGGTTACAAGGCTGTTAAGGAGCGTTCAGCTATCGTAAGATTCAAAGTTATCGGTGAAGATGCATATTTCCTTGCATGGACAACAACACCTTGGACACTTCCATCTAACGTAGCACTTTGTGTAAACCCCTGATGAGACATACTGCAAGGTTAAAGCAGCAGACGGATATGTTTACTATATGGCAGAAGCTTTACTTGACACAGTATTAGGAAAGCTTGCAACAGAAGACGAAAAAAGCTTATGAAGTATTAGAAACAATGAAGGGTGCTGACCTCGAATATAAAGAATACGAACCATTATATAAATGTGCAAAGGCTATTGCTGATAAGCAGAGAAAGAAAGGTTTCTTTGTAACATGTGACACATACGTTACAATGAGTGATGGTACAGGTATTGTTCATATTGCTCCGGCATTTGGTGAAGACGATGCTAATGTAGGACGTAAATATGACCTTCCATTTGTACAGCTTGTAAATGACAAGGGTGAACTTACAGAAGACACACCTTATGCAGGTTTATTTGTAAAGGATGCTGATCCTAAGGTATTAAAAGACCTTGACAAGAGAGGACAGTTATTTGATGCACCGAAGTTTGAGCATGAATATCCGCACTGCTGGAGATGTGATACACCATTAATCTATTATGCAAGAGAATCATGGTTTATTAAGATGACAGAAGTTAAGGATAAACTTGTTGCAAATAATAACACAGTAAACTGGATTCCAAAATCAATCGGTGAAGGACGTTTTGGAAACTGGCTTGAAAATGTACAGGATTGGGGTATTTCAAGAAACCGTTATTGGGGTACACCACTTAATATCTGGGAATGCTGCGATTGCGGATGCCAGGAATCAATTGGCAGCCGTGCAGAATTAGCAGAAAGAAGTGGAAATCCTGATAATGCTAAGGTTGAATTACACAGACCTTATATTGATGAAGTAACATTTAAGTGTAAAGAGTGTGGTGGCACAATGAAGAGAGTACCTGAGGTTATCGACTGCTGGTTTGATTCAGGAGCAATGCCATTTGCACAGCATCATTATCCATTTGAAAATAAAGATTTATTTGAAAAACAGTTCCCTGCAGATTTTATCTCAGAGCTGTTGACCAGACAAGAGGATGGTTCTATTCATTAATGGCTGAATCAACATTATTGTTTGATAAGGCTCCATACAAGAACGTAATCGTACTTGGTCATGTTCAGGACGAAAACGGACAGAAGATGAGTAAGTCAAAGGGGGTAACGCAGTAGATCCTTTTGAAGCATTAGGACAGTACGGTGCCGATGCCATCAGATGGTATTTCTACACTAACTCAGCTCCATGGCTTCCAAACCGTTTCCATGGTAAAGCAGTTCAGGAAGGACAGCGTAAGTTTATGGGAACACTTTGGAACACATATGCGTTCTATGTCTTATATGCTGAAATTGATCAGTTTGACCCAACAAAATACACACTTGATTATGATAAATTAAGTGTTATGGATAAATGGATATTATCAAAACTTAACTCTATGGTTAAGGCAGTAGATGAAAACCTTGGTAAATACAGAATCCCTGAAGCTGCAAGAGCATTAGATGATTTTGTAGATGATATGAGTAACTGGTATGTAAGACGTTCAAGAGAACGTTTCTGGGCAAAAAAATATGCCACAGGATAAAATAAATGCTTACATGACGCTCTATACTGCACTTGTAACAATCTCAAAGGCAGCAGCACCTATGATTCCGTTTATGACAGAAGACATTTACCAGAATATCGTAAGAAGCGTAGATGAAACAGCACCTGAAAGTATTCATTTATGTGACTTCCCAACCGTTAATGAAGCATACATTGACAAAGAATTGGAAGAAAACATGGAAAGAGTACTTGATATTGTAGTACTTGGTCGTGCATGTAGAAATGCATCTGCAATTAAGAATAGACAGCCAATTGGAAAGATGTTCGTTAAGGCAGAATTTGAATTATCTGATTTCTACAAAGAAATCATTGAAGAAGAATTAAATGTTAAGGAAGTTGAGTTTACAGATGATGTAAGAGCATTTACTTCATATTCATTTAAGCCACAGCTTAGAACAGTTGGACCTAAATATGGTAAATTCTTAGGCAAGATTAAAGAAGCATTATCATCATTAGACGGAAATGCAGCTATGGATAAGATTAATGCCGGAGAACCTTTAACATTCGATTTTGACGGCAACGAAGTAGTTCTTGAAAAAAGAAGATTTACTTATTGATATGGCTCAGGTTGAGGGATATGTATCAGAAAGCGATAATAATATTACTGTAGTACTTGATACAAAACTTTCAGATGAACTTATTGAAGAAGGATTTGTTAGAGAAATAATCAGTAAGATTCAGACAATGAGAAAAGAAGCTGATTTCAGGTAATGGACAAAATTGTGGTAAATGTGGATAAAAACGATACAATAAAAGCTATAATTGAGAACAATCTTGACGAAATTAAGTCTGAAGTGTTGGCAGATAATGTCATATTTGGTAAAATAAACGGGTATGAAAAAGAGTGGAATATTAACGGCGAAAAGAAGTAACTTTTGGCGTAGAAAAAGCTCTTTAGAATTTGACTTGAAATATTTGGCTATAAAATTTATTAAAAAGAGAGAAGCAATGCCTGTCATTGTTTCTCTCTAATAGCATAAAAAAGGAGATTTAATATGGCTAAGAACGAAGGTATGGAAAAGCATGAAGAATTCAAGGCAGAATTCAAGAAGCGTGTGAAAGAACAGGCTAAAAATGCTTTACAGAAAAAGCCTTGATGAAATAAGTGACAGACATAAGTTTGTATGTGTTGCTTATGCAGTAAAGGATATTGTAATCGATCAGTGGATAGCAACTCAGAAAGCATATGATGAGAAGGATGCTAAGATTGTATACTATTTATCAATGGAATTTCTTATGGGCCGTGCTCTTGGAAATATGATTATCAATCTTTCAAGCAGAGATGAAATCAAGGAAGCTATTGAAGAATTAGGACTTGATCTTAATGTAATCGAAGATCAGGAACCTGATGCAGCTTTAGGTAATGGTGGTCTTGGTAGATTGGCAGCATGTTTCTTAGATAGTTTGGCAACACTTAACTATCCTGCTTATGGATGTGGTATCAGATACAAATACGGTATGTTCCAGCAGAAGATTGAAAACGGATATCAGAAAGAAATACCTGAAGACTGGTTAAGACATGCTAATCCATTAGAAATCAAGCGTGAAGAATATGCTTGTGAAGTTAAGTTTGGCGGATATGTAAGAGTAAAAACAGAGACGGACGTAATTATTTTATTCAGGAAGGCTACCAGTCAGTTAATGCTATTCCATATGATATGCCAATCGTTGGTTACGGAAACAACGTAGTTAATACATTAAGAATTTGGGACGCTGAACCTGTAGTACACTTTAATCTTGATGAATTTGATAAGGGTTCATATATGGCTGCAGTTGAACAGGAGAACCTTGCAAAGACTATTACAGAAGTTCTTTATCCTAATGACAATCATTATGCAGGTAAGGAATTAAGATTAAAACAGCAGTATTTCTTTGTTTCAGCAAGTTTACAGACAGCAATTAAGAAATACTTAAAGAATCATGATGATATTAGAAAATTACCTGAAAAGGTAGTATTCCAGATGAACGATACTCATCCGACACTTACAGTTGCAGAACTTATGAGATTATTAATGGATGAATATAACTTAGAATGGGATGAAGCTTGGGATATTACAACACATGCATGCGCATACACTAACCATACAATCATGAGCGAAGCTCTTGAAAAATGGCCAATTGAATTATTCTCAAGATTACTTCCAAGATGTTACCAGATTATTGAAGAAATCAACAGAAGATTTTGTATTGAAATCGGAAACAAATACCCTGGAAATCATGATAAAGTTGCTAAGATGGCAATTATTTATGATGGTCAGGTCAAGATGGCACATCTTGCTATATGTGCAGGCTACTCTGTTAACGGTGTTGCAAAGCTTCATACGGAAATTTTGAAACATCAGGAATTAAAAAGATTTCTATGAAATGATGCCGGAGAAATTTAATAACAAGACAAATGGTATCACACAGAGAAGATTCCTTCTTCACGCTAATCCACTTCTTTCAGAATGGGTTACAGGAAAAAGGTTGGAGATGACTGGATTACAGACCTTCCAAAGATTAAGGGAATAGAAGTATACGCAGATGACAAGAAAAAGCAGGCTGAATTTATGAATATTAAATATCAGAACAAAGTACGTCTTGCAAAAATACATTAAAGAACATAATGGTATTGATGTAGACCCACGTTCTATCTTTGATGTTCAGGTTAAGAGATTGCATGAATACAAACGTCAGTTATTAAACATTTTACATGTTATGTATTTATACAACCAGATTAAGGAACATCCTGAAATGGAATTCTATCCAAGAACATTTATCTTTGGTGCAAAAGCAGCAGCAGGTTACAAGATTGCTAAGCAACAATCAAGTTAATCAATAGCGTTGCTGATGTAATTAACAATGATGAATCAATTAATGGAAAGATTAAAGTTGTATTTATTGAAAACTACCGTGTGTCCAATGCAGAAATCATTTTTGCTGCTGCTGATGTATCAGAGCAGATTTCAACAGCATCAAAAAGAAGCTTCAGGCACAGGTAATATGAAATTTATGCTAAATGGTGCACCGACCCTCGGAACAATGGATGGTGCTAACGTAGAAATAGTTGATGAAGTTGGCGAAGAAAATGCATTTATCTTTGGTTTATCTTCAGATGAAGTTATTAACTACGAAAACAATGGCGGATATAATCCAATGGATATTTTCAACTCAGATATGGACATTAGAAAAGTTCTTATGCAGTTGATTAACGGATTCTATTCTCCAGATGATCCTGAAAGATTCAGACCATTTTACAACTCATTACTTAACACTCAGGAAACAGATGTTGCTGACAGATACTTTATTCTTAAAGATTTCAAGTCATATGCAGCAGCTCAGAAGAGAGTTGAAGAAGCTTACAGAAACGAAGAAGGCTGGGCTAAGTCAGCTATGTTAAATGTAGCTAATGTTGGTAAGTTTACATCTGACAGAACAATCGAAGAATACGTACAGGATATTTGGCATCTTGAAAAGTAAAAGTTAAAATGGACGTATAGATTACAGAATAATCAAATATAATTAAAATGAAACCCCAAAAAGTTAGAATGTAATGTCTGGTTTTTTGGGGTTTTTGTATGCACTACAATCATATAAATGATTTTTGAAAAATAAGTTAGTATAAGGGATTTTTAGGAATAACCAAATGACAGATAGAAAAAAAAAGTTTATTATGCTAATATTATTTTCGATTTTTTCCCCGTTAGTTATAGGTAGTGTATGTGTTCTTGTAAACGGAAACAAAATATCTAAGGCTAAGCCCTCAGGGAAAACAATATTAGTGGATAATAAAAACTACAGCTTTGAAATGGATATGGAGAACTTCATATCTTACGTTCTTATGGCGCAGATGGACGAAAGTGAGCCGGAGGAGCTTTTGAAAGCTAAGTCTGTTATTATTAGAACTTATATTTTGTACAAAATGAAGGACAAAGCTCAAATAGCAGCTTCAGATTTGGGAATGGAATATAGAAATTATGGGGGAGTTAAAAAACAGCAGATTTCAGGATTTTTGCAGGGAAAACATTAAAAGCCCCAAAAGGAATGGCTGCATATTTTACAGGTATAGGTTCTTATAAAATATATAATGAGAAAAATAAAAAAATTAAAAGAATAGTAGACAAAACAAAAGGCAAAATAATAAAGAAACAGGGGGAGACTATTTTACCACTGTTTCATAATATAAGTAATGGGAAAACCAGGTTAGGGGAGAAAATTCTTGGAAAGGAATATAGTTATCTAAAAAAGTGTTATATGCCAGAATGACATAAAGGAGAAGGAATATCTTTGCACAAGGTATTTAACGGTTAATGAGTTTAAGGAAAAACTGTCAGCTAATGGAATTGTTGTATTTAAAGATGGGAAGGAAATTCTAAAAATGTAAAAGATAAGAAGGAAATTATTAATCTGATAACTGTTGAAAAGACAAAGAAGGCTATGCTTTAAAAATAAGAATTGGGGATACTGTTGTTCTGGCAGATGATTTTTCAAAAAGCCCTCGGTCTTAATTCTACAGATATGAGCATAGAAGAATATGAAAAGGGAATAAGAATTACAACTAAAGGCAACGGTCACGGTTTTGGAATGAGTATAAGCTATGCCAGATACCTTGCAGGTCATGGCAAGCCATGGCAGGAGATTCTTAGCACTTTCTATGATGGGAAAATTGTGGAATATTAAAATTAATTTTTTGTATAAATCTTCAATTAATGGTACATACTGTTATTGAGGTGATGAGAATGGATAAGAAATTTATAGCAGCAGTTGCAGTTTGCTTTGTTGCATTAGTAGGCGTAGCCACGGAACTTATTTTCTTGGGCAAAAAAGCGACGAAAACATTGTAAAATTAGGAAAAGCAAACATAACTGAAACAACAGCGGCAGATAAAAATATCGAAGCAGCGGGAAATGTTGTGGAAAAAGAAACACAAAAAGAAACAGCAATGGAATCTGAAACACCGAAAGACAGAGAAGTTGAACCGGGAGGTTATTTAACAGAAGAAACAACTAAGGAAAAAAGCCGTAAATAACGTAGTGGAAGAAAACACTCAGTCTAATGTAAGCAAAAAAGATTACTTGTATGGACTTTCATCAGAGGCAGCAGCCCAGATTAAAACATTAAAGTTTAACAAGAACAGCAAACTTATCTGGCCTGTTGAGGGTAGCATTATTATGCCATATGATGTGAAAAATACAGTATATTACGCAACATTAGATGAATACAAAACCAATCCCGGAATTGTAATCCAAAGTAGCAAAGGCACTGCAATAAAGGCGGCGGCAGATGGTGTTATTACAAAAATAACACAAGATGACGAACTTGGCGTTGTTATTAGTCAGGCAGTGGGAAATGATTATATCGTAAACTACGGTCAGACCATAAATCCTGAAGTAAAGAAGGAAGCTTCGTTGAAGCAGGCCAGACTATCGCCTATGTTAACCAGCCAACTAAATATTACTCCAAGGAAGGGGATAATATTTACTTCTCAGTAGAAAGAAATGGAAAAACAAAAGATCCTTTAAATTATATTAATTACGAGGACTAATCACAAAACCGGAATAAGTGCATACAATAAGGTATACAAAAGAAAATATTAAAAAGCTGCTCACTTTTTTGTGACAGCAGGCAACAGGGTTAAAAAAGGAAAATCATAAACAATTATTCTAATGATTTTCTAAAATCCGTACCTGTTGTTTATAATAGATTGTGCTATCATGTACCTGAAAAATACGTGGTAGCACTTTTTTTGATATTTTCAATCATATGTTATAATTCCACGCAGAAATTTTTACAGCAAACACGTTGAGATTTCTTATTTTGCTCTGCCGTCTATTGTAAGTGCAAAAGTAAAACTCGCCTATGGCTCAAACAGTTACTTTTGCACTTACACTATGCTCGCAAAATTTCGAATCTCTGCCTATTGTTTGCTTATAAAAAAAATTTCTGCGTGGAATTTAAAACAGTGCCATTGAAAATATACAAACTATATTATAAGATAAAGGTTAGAATGAAGGCTAAAGATAGTATTTAGTTATGTACGGAGGAAGAAACTATGGGTAAGTATATTATGGCATTAGATCAGGGAACTACCAGTTCCAGAACTATTTTATTTGATAAGAAGGGAAATATTGTTTGTCAGGCAAATAAGGAGTTTGAGCAGATTTTTCCAAAGCCGGGCTGGGTTGAACATAATCCTGAGGAAATTTGGATGACTCAGCTTCTTACAATGGAAGATGTTATGAGGCAGGCACAGATTACAGGTAAAGATATAGAGGCTATTGGAATAACAAATCAGAGAGAAACTACTGTAGTATGGGACAAGAATACCGGAAAGCCTATTTATAATGCCATTGTATGGCAGTGTAGAAGAACTTCTGATATTGTAGACGGACTTGTTAAGGACGGTCTTAGGGATTTTATTAGAAATAAGACTGGATTGGTTCCTGATGCTTATTTTTCAGGAACTAAGATTAAGTGGATTCTTGATAATGTGCCGGGGGCGAGAAATAAGGCAGAAAACGGACAGTTGCTCCTTGGAACTATTGATTCATGGCTTATGTGGAAACTAAGTGGAGGAAGTATACATGCAACTGATTATACTAATGCCGGGAGAACTATGATTTATAATATATTCAATCTGGAATGGGATCAGGAATTGTTAGATATATTAGATATACCAAGAACTATGTTACCTAAGGTTAATCCGTCAAGTGGAATTTTCGGATATACTATGCCCGGTTTGTTAGGGGAGAGAATTCCAATAAGCGGTGTGGCAGGTGACCAGCAGGCTGCATTGTTTGGTCAGTGTTGTTTTGAAAAGGGAGATGTAAAGAATACATATGGTACAGGATGTTTTCTTTTTAATGAATATAGGAGATAAGCCTGTTATATCAGACAATGGTCTTATTACTACTATAGCAGCGGGAACAGGAAAGGTTGAATATGCGCTGGAAGGCAGTGTATTTGTGGCAGGTGCTGCAATACAGTGGCTTAGAGATCAAATGAAGCTGGTGGACAGTGCACCGGAAAGTGAAGAGATTGCAGAAAGAGCAGATGATACTAATGGAGTCTATGTTGTACCGGCATTTACAGGAATGGGAGCACCTTATTGGAAACAGAATGCAAGAGGAATGGTTGTTGGAATAACAAGAGGAACGGCAAGAGAACATTTTGTAAGGGCCACACTTGAATCTCTAGCATATCAGACATATGATGTGTTAAAGGCAATGGAGCAGGATGCAGGCATGGAAATTAAATCTATTAGGGTAGACGGTGGAGCAAGTGCCAATAATCTTTTAATGCAGTTTCAGGCAGATATTACTGAAAAACAGGTTGTGCGACCATCAGTAATTGAAACTACAGGGCTTGGGGCAGCATATTTGGCAGGTCTTGCAACAGGTTATTGGAAAGACAAAAAAGACATTATAAAAAATTCAACAATAGAGAGAAAGTTTGAAAACAAAATGGATTCTGAAAAGGTGCAGAAATATATCAAGGGATGGCACAGAGCTGTAAAATGTGCCCTTGTTTATGCAGATGAGGAGTAAATAATATCCTATGAATCTGGTATTGTGTTTATTACGTAAATTGGATATATAAATAATACCACATACTGATATACTATACTTTAATAAGTTACAGTGTCAGATTGAGATAATGCAACTTAGATTAAGTAATAATACACTTATGATAAAAGATAGGTGTTAATATCAGGAGGAGAATTATGGATTCAACTAAACAGAACGTAGGAAAGATTGTTATTACAGCTTTATTTGCAGCGTTAGCATGTGTAGCAACAATGATTATTAAAGTACCTACAGTAGGAACAAACGGTTATGTAAATATTGGTGATACTGTTGTATTACTTTCAGCTTGGATGATTGGTGGCGTTTATGGTGCCCTTGCAGCAGGTATCGGTTCAGCCCTTTCAGATTTTATCAGCAGTTACGGAAGTTATGTACCGGGAACATTTGTAATTAAGTTTTTAATGGCTTTAGTTGCATATTTAGTATTTGTAACAATTAAGAAAGCAAACACTAAGGACAGCAAGGGAATGAATGTAGTAGCTTATATTGTAAGTGGTGTAGTTGCAGAAGTTATTATGGTTTTAGGATATTTCTTATATGAAAGTACTTTATTAGGATATGGACTTGGAGCAGTGCCTTCAATTGGAAGCAACAGCATCCAGGGTGTTACATGCTTGGTATTAGGATTTATTGCTATTTTCGCATTAGAAGAAGCAAAGGTTACAAAATTAGTTAAAAAATTTGTATAAAAATATAAAATAATATGTAAAAGGAAAGAGTTGTGTGATAAAATTGTAGGCGGTAAAAAAGAGCAGGCTACAAATATCATACAGCTCTCTTTGCATTATGTTGTTTGAAAGGAGCGATTCAAATGTACGAAGAATTAAAAGAACAGGCAAAAAAAACAACAGAAGAAATTTGCGATAAAGCAGGATTAAAGGAAGGCAATATTCTTGTAGTTGGTTGTTCTTCAAGTGAAATATGTGGAGATAAGATTGGAAGCAATTCTAACCTTGAAGTGGCTAAGGCAGTTTTCTCAGGAATATATGAAGTCCTTGAAAGCAGAAAGATATACCTTGCAGCCCAGTGCTGTGAACATCTGAACAGAGCAATAATAGTTGAACGTGCAGCAGTTCCGTTTTCAGAAATAGTTAACGTTGTACCACAGCCTAAGGCAGGTGGATCATTTGGAACAACAGCATATAAGACATTTAAAGATCCTGTTGCTGTGGAAGAAATTAAGGCAGACGGTGGAATTGACATTGGCGGAACTCTTATTGGAATGCACATTAAGAAAGTTGCAGTTCCGGTAAGACTTGAAAATAACAAAATCGGCGAGGCAAACGTACTTGCAGCAAGAACAAGACCTAAGTTTATAGGAGGTTGCAGAGCTGTATATGACGAAAGCATTGAATAGAAAAATAAAATTATAAAAAAGATAATAAAAACAGTTTTAAAAACAATAAAACCCCTGATTACAAGTCATGTGATCGGGGGTGGTTTTTTTTGCTAAAATATAGATTGAAACATTATTTTTGATGAAAATGATAAAAGTGTTTTTATTTCAAAAAAATATTGTGCAAAATAACTAAATATGTTAGGATAAAAACGTATTTATTGACCGCAATAATTATTTTTAAAAGCGGAAGGGAATGAAAACATTTTTAGGAGGAGATTTATGAACAAAATGAAGCGAATTTTGACAGTTGTTTTGACCTTGGCATTACTAATAACAATGATGCCGAGTAATTTGACAGGTGTTAATGCAAAGACGGTAACAAAGCTAAGCTCAAAGAAGATAGTTTTGCAAGTAGGGAAAACAAAAAACTCAAAGTGAAAAACAAACCGGCAGGAGTCAAGGTAACTTGAAATCCTCAAAGAAGAAAGTGGCAACAGTTTCTAAAAAGGAAAAGTAAAAAGCAAAGAAAGCCGGAAAACAACAATTACAGCAAAAGTTGGAAAGAAGAAATATAAATGCAGGGTTATTGTAAGAAACAAAACAAATAATGTTAGCCAGAATGTTACTAAACCGGCAAATGATAATCAGAATGTAACAAATAAGGTAACAGTAACAAAGCCGGAAGGAACAACAGTAAGACCAACAACTACAACAAAGCCGGAAGGAACAACAGTAAGACCGACTGAACCTGATGTTGATAATGATATTCAGGCACCGGTAGGACTTGTTCATGCACCGGGAGATGGATTGCCATATCATTTCGCATGGGCAGCAGTTGATGGAGCTGACGGATATAATGTTTATATAGATGGAGTGTATGTAACAAAAGTTACAGAAAATGTTGCAGACTTGGATGCCTCAATGTTTACAAAGGGAGCTGTAGAATATACAGTTGGAATTGCAACAGTAAAAGGAGACAAGGTATCAGCAATAACATCAGTTAAGTATACATATGATGGAAATGGAGCACAAGCAACAACAAATGTATCTGTAGCAACAACGGTAGCTTCTGTAACAACACCATCAGTACCGGGTCAGGATGTAGATGAAAGCATAAAAAAGCCCCTGAAGGACTTGTATGGGCAGGAAATACAGATTTACCATATTATTTTGCATGGGCTAAGGCAGATGGTATAGACTCATATAATGTATATGTTGATGGAACTTTAGTAGCTAACGTAGTTGATGGCTCAGTTAATTTAAATGAATCTGTATTCACAAAGGGTTCAGGGCGAATATGCAATTGGAATTGCAGCAGTAAAAGGAAATAAAACATCAGCAATAACATCAATTAAATATACATATGCAGGAAGCGGACAGCCAGCAACAACAAAGGCACCGGAACCTTCAACAGCAAAGCCTACAGATGTAACAGTGGCACCAACAGCACCAGGACAGGATATAGATGAAAGTATACAGGCACCGGTTGGACTTGTATGGGCAGGAAATGCTGATTTACCTTATTATTTTGCATGGGCACCGGTTGTAGATGTAGATTCATATAATGTATATGTTGATGGCGTGTATGCAACAAATGTTGGCGCTTCTTCAGTTAATTTAGATAAGGCAGTATTTACAAAGGGTTCAGGAGAATACACAATTGGCGTTGCTTCAGTTAAGAACAATAAGATTTCTAGCATAACATCAATTAAATATACATATGCAGAAAGCGGACAGCCAGCAACAACAAAGCACCGGAACCTTCAACAGCAAAGCCTACAGATGTAACAGTGGCACCAACAGCACCGGGACAGGATGTAGATGAAAGTATACAGGCACCTGCTGGACTTGTATATGCAGGAAATACTGACTTACCATATTATTTTTGCATGGGGGCGGTATCAGATGTAGATTCATATAATGTATATGTTGATGGCGTGTATGCAACAAATGTTAGTGCTTCTTCAGTTAATTTAGATAAGGCAGTATTTACAAAGGGTTCAGGAGAATACACAATTGGCGTTGCTTCAGTTAAGAACAATAAGATTTCTAGCATAACATCAATTAAATATACATATGCAGAAAGCGGACAGTCAGCAACAACAAAGGCACCGGAAGTACCAACAGTAGCACCTACTACTGTAAAACCTACAACAGCTAAACCTACAACTAAACCAAAGGAAACAACAACAATTGCTTTCACAACAGACGGCTCAATTGAAAAGCCATTTGGTTTGGATAAGTCAGGCAAGTGTAGGATATGTTAATATTGTTTGGGGACGTGGAACAATTGATTGTTACAATGTTTATGTCGATGGAGAAAGAAGACGTACAGGAATTTCAGCACAGTCATTAAAGCTTCCTGTTTATACAGAAGGAACACATACAATAGCAATTACAACAGTAGTTGGAACAAGAGAATCTGAAAAGCTTGAGGTACAGGTTGCAATTACAGGAACAGGTGAAAAGGAAACAGAACCTGAAACATGTCCTGAAGAACTTAAGCCACAGCTTAAGAAAAATGTTCCTTTAAGAGATGACAGAATTGCAATTGAACTTAACAATAAGACTAATGGAAAATATAGTGACAGTGAAATTTACTGGTGCATTTTAGGAAATAATGAAAATAATCAGCTTTGTTATATGGATAAAGATGGAAATATGATTCCTGCATCAGAGAGTCTTAACACAGTTGAAGTAAACGGAACAAAATATGCAAATATTTATCATACACTTGCAGAATCAGATCATGTATATGCACCGACAATCCGTTCAGGAAGAATGTATTTAAGTTATGGAAAACCTGTATATGTTAAGTTTGACGGTTCAACAGGTTATGCCGGACCGGATCTTAACAATCCTGGAGACGTGAATGCTAACACATTATTTGAGTTTGCTGAATTTACAATTGAAGGAAAAAATTATTGGGGAAATACAACACGTGTTGATTATTTCTGCTTCCC
>VOFC01001739.1_pt1 | contig 14001 bp, 14 predicted proteins | sample 5384161 | NCBI WGS metagenome assembly VOFC01 (sample SAMN12384722, study PRJNA508395) | human gut metagenome | isolation source: healthy gut B | host: Homo sapiens | reverse complement strand
AATTTTTCAATCCGCGCCAAGATCACGTACTGCATGGTATAGAACGGTGGATTCATTCATTCCACCGCATCTGGCGCCTCATTGCGGCATTCTGCACAGAGAATCCCGCCGCGCTTGACGGAAAACCAGGTCAGATGCTCCCTGCTGCCGCAGGAAAGACAGGAAAAACACATTCGAGCCTCGCCGTTTACCGCCAGCGCCTTCAGTTCAAACACCACGCGCACCAGCCGGTTGTCGTAGGCACTGCTCCGCAAAGGCGCGCAGCGACTGGTACAAAAAGCTTTAGCATCTCGCGCTCATCGTTATTTTCCTGACAATAATAATCTGCAAATTCCAGAAAATAGAACCCGTAATATGTAGCATCAAAATCCCCGGTCAGCTCCCGGAAATAGTTCTGAATCGTCGCTCTGGCAAGCGTGTAAGCACTTCTTCCCTCGAACAGCTCGAACTCTCCGAAGCAAAACGGTTGGCAGCTGCGAGAAGCTGGCTGTTCGGCCGCCTCGCTCCCCCGCGCAAATGCTGTGATCTTCCCTCTTTCTTTTGTCAGCAGTGTAATCCGCTTGTCATATTCGCCAATCGGCATTACCTGTAAGACCATCCCGGTCACCACAATATTGTTTCCCCCATCCGGCTGCTCTTCCCCCGCCAAAATATTACTGCTCTCCTGCACATCCACTGCATTCCGGTAGCGCAGGTAATCAGTCACTCTTCCTGATACTAAAAAGTCTCTCCAGGCTTCCTCCATCGGCATATCCTCCGTTTCTTTGACGCTTCCCGCCTCTAAGATTAGGTTCTCCGATGGCTCCGCCATTATACCAGCAAAAAATTGGCAGTATCAGATATCGTCTTTATTGTACCCGAAGTTCTTCATCATCAGTTCGCTGTCGCGCCAGTCCTTGCGCACCTTCACCCACAGTTTTAAGTTCACCTGCGTATCCAAAAGCCGCTCCATCTCGTAGCGGGCGTTCGATCCGATCTTTTTAACATCGAACCGCCTTTTCCGATGATAATGCCCTTGTGGAATCACGCTCGCAGACGATCGTTGCGTCAATGTCAATGATATTCTGCCCTCTCCGCTCCTTCATCCGGTCAATGTAGACCGCGATGCCGTGCGGAATCTCATCATCAGCGCATGCAGTGCCTTCTCACGGATGATTTCTGCAACAATAGCGCGTTCCGGCTGGTCTGTAACCGTATCCTCGTCATAGAACTGCGGTCCATACGGCAGGTACTTGAAAATCACGTCAATGACCGTATCCAGATTCTTTGCCCGGAGCGCAGAAGCCGGGATAATCTCCGCAAATCGTACACTTTGCGGTATGTGTCAATATACTCCACGATCTTTTCACGCTCTACGGTATCCACCTTGTTGATGATTAGAATGACCGGTGTTTTCGTCTTCTTTAGCTGCTTTATGATATGCTGCTCGCCGGCTCCGATAAAATTAGACGGTTCCACAAGCCAGAAGATCACATCCACCTCATTTAAGGTATGCTCCGCCACATTTACCATGTACTCCCCAAGTTTATTTTTTGCCCTTGTGGATCCCCGGTGTATCCAGAAATACGATCTGCCCACGTTCCATATCCGTATACACGGTCTGGATGCGGTTTCTGGTCGTCTGCGGCTTGTTCGACGTGATAGCGATCTTCTGACCGATCAGATGGTTCATTAGCGTGGATTTTCCCACGTTTGGTCTTCCGATGATCGTCACAAATCCGGATTTAAATTTATCGTTCATCGTTCTCTCTCGTTTCTGTACTGTTTTCCCCGCCCCGCATCAGGTCAGGCTCTTCAAGTGTCTCAAACATCTGTTTTTCTCGATGTCAGCACATCTTCATTGCCGATCACACACAGGCTGCCGTCTGAGAGCACCGACGCAATCAAATGCTTCAATGCGCGGATGTCCGCCGGCTGTGCCCCGATAATCCTGGCTCCGCTCCTTTGAAAGCGTCTCGTAGTCCAGCTATCCTGCAGATAGGCTGTCATCGAACGCGCACCCTTCGCGCTCGGGTTCATCGGCGTGTCTATATCACTGATCGTCCCGATGATATATTTGTCATGTCACGTTCATCCGCAGTAAACTGCTCAATATATGCAGGGATTCCGTCATAAATCTCATTCGTTGCGGAGAGATTCGGATCCCGGTAGGACACAAAATACGTGTCTCCGTTCCTCATATATCCGTTCATGCAGCCATAAGCACCGCCCTTGACGCGGACATTGATCCACAGGTAATCGTACTCTATGATCACTTTTAAAATGCGCAGTGCACCGTGATAGTCAAAGCCGTGTGCGGAATAATTTCCGGCTCTCGCCACATACAGCACCTGGGAGGCATCCATAAATCCCTCGTTCTTTTTTTGCCAGCGGATAGGACGGCATAGAGCGATTCTTACCCGGCTGATCCGGCACATACGAATACATTTTTCAATGCAGCCGACTGTTTCACCGCCGAAATCTCCGACTTTTTCGCAGGTTGACGCTCACCAGCATACGCTCCGCTATAAAAATGGTTTTCACAATCTCTTTTTAGTTCTCCATCAGCTGCTGCTTTTTCTCCTCAAAATGCTCCTCGTAATCCGCGATCACACGGTAGCAGGCAATGCCCGCCGTCGCGTCCTGGCAGTAGGCAGCCGCCGAAAAATACGACAGCGCTCTCGTATATGCCACGGAATGTCCGGAAGCGCTCAATCCTGCCTGTAATCTCGACTTTAACTGTGCCAGTATCTCGTAGAGCGTTTTCTCATCCGCAAGATGCGAGGTCAGAAGGATCTCCTTAGATCAGGGCATTGCATCCGGCAGTCTGATGCGATATAATGCCTTGGTGCGCACCTCAAATTTCACCGATTTCGCCCTGCTTTTTGACGTTCGGGTAGATGCCGATGCGTGCTGCCGATTCCTCCGGTGTACATATTGATCTCATTGGCAAGCGTCCGCGTAGGAATGATCGTCCGTATCCACGTATCCCAGCACTGCCTTTAGGATGCCGAGGTAAGGCAGATCCTCCGGCAGAATATCGCACACATCAAACAGATAGGTCAGGTAATGATGCCGTTCGTGTCCATCTCATGCGCAATGACAGACACGCCCTCCGTCTCAATCTCATTTCATAACCAAGCGGCGCCGCCTCCTTTTTTCAGATCCGCCTCGTAAGGCGTCGGAATCTTTCTAAGATCTTCCTTCGGCGACGGCTCTTCCTGATACTGCTTTAAGTGCTTCGTGTCTGCGATCAGCTTCTTTCGCTCTTCCCTGACAATCCCGCTTTGTATTCGGCCAGCTTTTCTCCAAGCGCGGCATCATCTTTTGCGCCCAGCCCCTGCTCCGGCACCAATCATCACAACAGATGCATGCTTGTCCAGAAGATATGTCTTTACTCAGTTCCTCATAATATCCGGTTCCGATCTGATCCTTCAAAAACTGATAGGTGTCCAGCGCTTCAGATGCATAAACGGGACTGCATATCATCGAACAGCCAGCTGTCCAGACACTGGATCCCGTAGAGAGTCCCTTGGGAAATGTCCGAAATCCGCCTCACGGTAACGGAACTCCGAACTGTTGATTCCGGCCAACAATGCGTTTTGATCAATTCCGTCTTTTTTACCTGTGCCTGCAATGTCTCACGGATCACCTGCAAAAACTGCTCCTTCTGCTGCCTGATTCGCATTTTTTTTGCAATCACAGAAAATACCGGCTGCAGCGTGCTGTTATCATAGCCGCCGCCGATGTCCATACCGATTCCCGCATCGATCAGCGCTTGCTTAAGCGGCGCTCCCGGCGCAGAAAGCAGTGCGTAGTCCAAAACGTCAAACGCCTGGTATAACTTTTTGTCCAGAACGGTTCCAACCACCACATTGTAAGACAGATAGCTATTGTTGTCCGTAAGCGTCTCCCCGACGCCACCGGATAAGGCTTTACGATCTCCACCGGCACAGCGAACGGCTTCTGCATCCGGATTGCAGAATCAAGCTCGATCTGCTCGTATTTTCCGAGGTATTCCTCATCCATCCAGCGCAGCTTTTCTGCAATCCATATCCCCGTACAGATAGATATAGGAATTGCACGGATGATAATACTTTCTGTGGAAGTTCAGATACTGCTCATAGGTAAGCTCCGGAATATGCTCCGGGTCGCCGCCGGATTCGTTTGCTGTAAGTGGTATCCGGGAACAGGGAATTTAAAATCGACACGCTCTAAGACATCATCCGGGGAAGAACATCTCATTGTATACAACACCGTTGATGGTCACCGGTGCATCTCTATCCTCTAATTCATAGTGCCAGCCTTCCTGTTTGAAGATTTCTTCTTTCTTATAGATATTCGGATGGAACACAGCGTCTAAGTATACATCCATCAGATTAGCAAAATCTTTATCATTGCAGCTTGCCACCGGATAAACGGTCTTGTCCGGGTAAGTCATGGCATTTAAGAATGTATTTAAAGAACCCTTCACCAGTTCCACAAACGGGTCCTTCACCGGGAACTTGTCCGAACCGCACAATACCGTATGCTCAATGATATGTGGTACGCCGGTGCTGTCCTCTACCGGAGTACGGAATCCAATATAAAAGACCTTATTTTCATCATCATTGGAAATAAGGCTGATTTTAGCTCCACTCTTTTTATGTCGAAGCAGATATCCCTTTGCATGGATGTCTGTCAGATTTTCTTCTTTGATTAATTCATATGCTGTTAACGCTGCTAAATTCAAATGTTTTATCCTCCATGTTCTCATAATCTGACTCACAGTCTTTATCAGTATAACACATTTTTTTTACATTTACACCTGATAAACCTAAAAACAGGAAGACGGATATCCATCTTCCTGCTCTGCGCTTATTTCATATTCAACTCTATACGAATTAACCTAAGCGAACTACGTTAGCTGCCTGAGGTCCTTTTTCTCCTTCTACTACCTCAAATTCAACTGCTTCTCCATCTTTAAGCTCTTTGAATCCATCCATATTTAATGCGGAGAAATGAACGAATACATCATTTCCTTCTGCATCTGAGATAAATCCATAACCCTTCTTTGCGTTAAACCATTTTACAGTTCCCTGCATTTCTTTTTCCTCCTAATACACAATAAATCTAAAAAGTTGCACAAAATTGTGCACGACTACATGGCTAACAGTAGCATATTTTCCAATATTTGTCAAACTTTTTCACTTTTTTGCCCGATTTTTGCCCGATTTTATACCGGATTCTTTACGTTGACATCAAGCTGCGGGAATGGAATTTCGATTCCATTTTCATCCAGGGCATTTTTCATCTCCTCAGTCAGTGCCCAGCGGATATCCCAGTATAAATCAGTCGGCACCCACACTCTTGCACCAATAATAACACTGCTGTCTCCCAATTCCGATACAAAGACCTGCACCGCCTCGTCCTTAAGCCGGCGTTCTTCGGAAAGAAGCAACTGCTCTATCACAGCCTTCGTCTTCTTTAAATCCGCCGAATAGGACACCCCTACTTCCAGGTCAATCCTGCGTTTCTCACTGTAGGTTACATTGGTAAGACTGCTGTTGGCTAAGATTCCATTTGGAATTACGATAATCTTATTGTCAACACTCTTTAACTTGGTGTAGAAAATCGAAATCTCTGTTACCGTTCCTTCGTTGCCATGGCTGTCTTCTACAATATAATCCCCCACTTTAAACGGTTTTAACATCAGTATTAATACGCCGCCGGCAAAGTTGGATAAGCTTCCCTGCAGTGCCAGGCCTACCGTCAGTCCTGCAGAACCTGCAATTGCCATTACAGATGTGGTTGCAATTCCAAAGAGCGAAAGAATGATTACAATCAAGAAGAAATATCCAATGCACTTGACCAGTGCATCCATAAACTGTTTTACACCCTTGTCAGCATCCTTTTTATCCAGCCATTTCTGGACGAGTTTCCGGAAAAGTTTGATTAACTTTACGCCAATGGCATATACCACGCAGGCAATCACCACCTGAAAGAGAAACGCCAGTAAATCCGGCACCAGCCCCTCCAGGTAAGTACGTACCACGCCCGGTTTCTTCATCTGTTCAATAGTATCGCTGACTTCTTCCGCTGTAATGCCCTCTGTGCCGGCTTCTAATGCGGTCAGATAAAATCCCATTTTAATATCCTCCAGTTATTTATGAAAGTTATTATGAAAGTGCATGAACAAATAATCCACTGCGAAGTTTTGGCTCAAACCAGGTGGATTTCGGCGGCATCAGTCTTCCGGCATCTGCTACTGCAAACAGCTCTCCGATGCTGGTCGGATACATGGCAAATGCCACTTTACAGTCACTATGTACTCTGCGCTCCAATTCCTCCAGTCCACGGATTCCACCTACGAAATCAATCCGCTTATCGGTCTTTGGGTCTTCAATGCCAAGTACCGGATGCAGTAACACATTCTGTAAAATTGATACGTCCAGCCCATCTACCGGGTCACTGCTTAAATCCGCTTCTTTCATCCGACAGGCATACCAGTTATCCCCAAGGTACATGCTGAAACTTCCTTTTTCCGTTGGATGAACCGCTTCCTTCTGTGGCGTGCCCACTTCAAACAGGTCGTTCATCTTTCCAAGGAATTCCTCTTCTGTCATTCCATTTAAGTCTTTTACTACACGGTTATAATCCATAATCATAAGCTGGTCATCCGGGAATAATACGGATAAGAAATAGTTAAATTCCTCAGTTCCGTCATAATCCGGATGCTCTGCTCTCCGCATCAGTCCTACCTTTACTGCGGATGCTGCACGGTGATGACCGTCTGCGATATAGATTTCCTTTATCTTTGCAAATGCTTCCTCGATAGCCGCAATATCTTCTGCCTCTGCAATTCTGTATACACGATGTCCGATTCCATCCTCTGCCACAAAATCATAAAGAGGTGCTGTCTTCTTTACCTTCTCTACCACTGCATTGATGACATCATTGGAACGGTATGCTAAGAAAATCGGTCCGGTCTGTGCATCACAGATATTTACATGGTTGATTCTGTCCTGCTCTTTATCTGCTCTGGTATTCTCATGTTTTTTAATGACCTGATTCTGATAATCATCAATCGAAGCACAGGCTGTAATACCGGTCTGCACCCTTCCGTCCATGGTCAGTTCGTAAATATAATAGCACGGTTTCTCTTCTTTTACGAAATCACCTTCTGCTACCATATCCCAGAGCATGTCATGGGCTTTCTTATATACCTCCGGTGCATAAATGTCTACGGAATCATCAAACTGTGTCTCGGCACGGTCAATGCGAAGAAAGCTTTTGTCATGTCCTTCTACCGCTTTCTTTGCTTCTTCTCTGTTATATACATCATACGGAAGTGCTGCAATCTCTGCCGCCTCATCCTCTCTTGGTCTGATACATAAAAATGGTCTGATATCTGCCATTGTTTTCTCCTTCCTGCGTAATTGCGAAAAACACGCTTTGTGAGTTTCCTGCGTAAGAGAAATGGACTGTCGCGGCGTAACCGGGCAGTCCATATATTATCTTTTTCTCACCTGCATTTATTATTTTACAATACGAACCTTTAATACACCATCTAAGGTCTGAAGTTTCTCTTCTACTTCTTTGGTAACAGGTGCATCTACATCAAGCAGTGTACATGCATAATCGCCACGGCTCTTATTGGTCATATCAGAAATGTTGATATTTGCATCTCCTAAAATAGAAGTATAGCTGCTGATCATTCCCTTTACGTTACGGTGTAACAGTAACAGTCTTCCTGCACTCTTGCACTCGCCCATATTGCAGTCCGGATAGTTTACAGAATGTGTAATATTTCCATTCTCTAAGAAATCACGAATCTCTTTTACTGCCATTACTGCACAGTTATCTTCGGATTCTTCGGTAGAAGCTCCAATATGAGGAGTTACGATACACCCTTTCTTTCCAACTGTGGTTGGATTAGGGAAGTCGCTGACATATTTTGCAATCTTTCCTTCCTCTAATGCTGCTACCATTGCCTCTTCATCAACCAGTAAGTCTCTTGCAAAGTTCAATACTACAGTGGTAGGTTTCATCATTGCAATTGCTTCTGCATTAATCATTTTCTTGGTAGAATCTAAAAGCGGAACATGAATTGTGATATAATCACAGTTCTTGTAAATTTCTTCTACAGCATTTACATGATTTACATTGCGGGATAAACTCCATGCAGCATTTACAGAAATGTATGGGTCATATCCGTATACTTCCATACCAAGATGTGTTGCAGCATTTGCTACTTTAACACCAATGGCACCAAGTCCGATAACGCCAAGCTTCTTTCCTGCAATTTCGCTTCCGGCAAAGTTCTTCTTCTGTTTCTCAGCAAGTTTTGCAACATCTGCATTGCCTTCCTCGCCTTTTACCCATTCGATTCCACCGACTACGTCACGGGCTGCCAATAACATTCCTGCAAATACCAGTTCCTTTACACCATTTGCGTTTGCACCCGGTGTATTGAATACTACGATACCTGCTTCTGCACATTTATCCAATGGGATATTATTTACACCTGCACCTGCTCTTGCAACAACTTCTAAAGTCTTTGGAAGTTCCATGTCATGCATTGCTGCACTTCTTACCAGGACTGCCTGTGCATCTTTGATATCATCTACTTTGTTATATTCATCTGACAAAAGGTCTAAGCCTACACCAGCGATTGGATTTAAACATGTATAGTTAAACATTATGCGTTCTCCTCCTCAAACTTCTTCATAAATGCCACCAGCTTCTCAACGCCCTCTTTTGGCATTGCATTATAAATGCTGGCACGCATACCGCCAACGGTTCTGTGTCCCTTTAAGTTTACAAAACCGGCTTCGGTTGCTTCTTTGACGAATTTTGCATCTAAGTCAGCATCACCGGTAACGAATGGTACGTTCATAAGAGAACGGTCTTTTGGAACTACAGTTCCCTTGAATAACTTGCTCTGGTCTAAGAAATCATAAAGAATCTTAGCTTTCTCTTCGTTACGCTGTTTCATAACTTCAAGTCCGCCCATCTTCTTTAACCATTTGAATACTTTACCACAGATATATATGCCGTAGCATGGTGGTGTATTGTAAAGAGAATCAGCATCTGCCTGAGTCTTGTATTTTAACATGGTAGGTGTTCCCGGAAGAACATCATCTGTAATCAAGTCTTCACGAATGATTACGATTACAACACCTGCAGGTCCAACGTTCTTCTGAACGCCGCCGTAGATTACTCCGTATTTGGTTACATCAACCGGTTCTGATAAGAAGCAGGAAGATACGTCTGCAACAAGTGTATGTCCTTTGGTATTTGGAAGTTCTTTGAACTTGGTTCCATAAATCGTATTGTTTTCACAGATATAAACATAATCTGCGTCTTCCGGAATATCCAGATCTGAACAATCCGGAATATAAGAGAAGGTCTTATCTGCTGAAGATGCTACTTCTACTGCATCCCCATACATTTTTGCTTCCTGGTAAGCTTTCTTAGCCCACTGTCCAGTTACAATGTATGCAGCTTTCTTATTTTTCATCAGGTTCATTGGAATTGCAGCAAACTGCTGGGAAGCTCCACCCTGTAAGAATAATACCTTGTAATTATCCGGGATATTCATTAAGTCTCTTAAATCAGCTTCTGCCTCTTTGATGATGTTGTCATATACTTTGGAACGATGACTCATCTCCATTACGGACATTCCACATCCTCTGTAGTCTAACATCTCATCTGCTGCTTCCTGTAAAACTTCTTCCGGTAATACTGCCGGACCTGCAGAAAAATTATATACTCTGCTCATTTTCTAATTCCTCCTCACTTCTTACACATATCTTTCTGTATGTAATGGCTTATTATTTTAAATCTTCCTCGGTAAACACCTCAGATATAGCTGCCCCCGGTGCTACCATTGGCCACACCTTATCATCACTATCAATTATACAGTCTATAACAACTGGTGTACTACTTGCAAGTGCTTTTTTCAAAATATCGACAAATTCTGCCTGACTGGTTGCACGATATCCCGTTGCTCCCATGGCTTCTGCCAGTTTTACAAAATCTACTCCATCGTCTAAAACAGTTGCAGAATAATGCTTCTCATAGAAAAGTGTCTGCCACTGTCTTACCATTCCAAGCACATGGTTATTGATAATAACTTCGATTAACGGAAGCTTCTGACGGACTGCTGTTGCAATCTCATTCATATTCATACGGAAACATCCGTCACCGGCAATATTGATAACCTGTTTATCCGGATTTGCTATCTGTGCACCGATTGCTGCCCCCAGTCCATAACCCATGGTTCCAAGTCCGCCAGATGTCAGAAGTGTTCGCGGCTGTTTGTATTTATAATACTGTGCTGCCCACATCTGATGCTGTCCGACCTCCGTTACCATGATAGCATCTCCGTTGGTCTGACGATAGATTTCTTCGATTACGAACGGACCGCTTAATCCTTCCGGATGATAGCTCAATGGATATTCTTTCTTGTATTCCATGATGTGCTCCATCCACTCTTTATGCTCCATCGGAGATAACATCGGATTGATTCTTGCAAGAATCTTCTTTAAATCACCAATCACGCTGTTTGTTACCATGATATTTTTATTAATCTCTGCCGCATCCACATCAAACTGTAAGATTTTTGCATGATAGGCAAATTTCTTAGCATTTCCAAGCACACGGTCTGAGAAACGGACACCTACTGCAATCAGAAGATCGCACTCGCTGACTCCAAGATTGGAAGTCTTGGTTCCATGCATTCCAAGCATTCCGGTATAACGTTCATCCGTTCCGTTAAATGCACCTTTTCCCATCAGGGTATCACAAACCGGTGCATCCACCTTATCCACAAATTCTCTCAATTCATCCGAACAGTCGGAAATTACGGCACCGCCGCCCACAAAGATATATGGTTTTTTCGCTTTCTGAATCAAAGCTGCTGCTTCTTCTAAATCTTCCTCCCGGATGGTTTCTGTCACACGCAGTACCGGTTCAATACGCTGTGTTTTATACTCTGCCTTATTTGCAGTGACATCCTTTGGAATATCCACAAGGACAGGACCCGGTCTTCCTTTTTTTGCAATACGGAATGCCCGGCGGATGGTATCTGCCAGATCATTGACATCTTTTACAATAAAGTTGTGCTTGGTAATCGGCATGGTAATTCCTGCGATATCAATTTCCTGGAAACTGTCTTTGCCAAGAAGCGGCACATTGACATTACAGGTAATTGCTACCATTGGAACAGAATCCATATATGCGGTTGCGATTCCGGTTACCAGATTAGTTGCACCCGGTCCGCTGGTGGCAAAGCACACACCAACTTTTCCGGTGCTTCTTGCATATCCGTCTGCCGCATGGGAAGCTCCCTGCTCATGGGAAGTTAAAATATGTTTTATTTCATTACTATGTTTATATAACTCATCATATACATTTAAAATTGCACCGCCCGGATAACCAAATACCGTATCCACGCCCTGCTCTTTCAAACATTCTATTACGATTTCAGCACCTGTTAAGAGCATTGAAATTTCCTCTCTTTCCAACTTATCTTTCTGCTGTATGTTTACAGATTACCGGTCCTTATTTTTCTTCCCCGGTACTTGGAATCTGTAAAATTGCACCGCGGTTTCCTGAAGTAACCATGGAAGCATAACGTGCCAAATATCCGGTTGTTACCTTCGGTTCTCTTGGCTGCCATTTTGCTTTACGGGCTGCCAGTTCTTCATCGGATACTGCAAGCTCTAACTTCATTTCCGGGATGTTAATCCTGATGATGTCGCCTTCTTCTACCAACGCAATTGGTCCGCCTACGGCTGCTTCCGGTGAAACATGACCAATGGAAGCTCCACGGCTTGCGCCGGAGAAACGTCCGTCTGTAATCAATGCTACGGATGAACCAAGTCCCATTCCTGCGATTGCAGAAGTCGGATTTAACATCTCACGCATACCAGGGCCGCCTTTTGGTCCTTCGTAACGGATCACGACTACATCACCGGCAACAATTTTTCCACCTTTGATTGCAGCAATCGCATCTTCCTCACAGTCAAATACTCTTGCCGGTCCTTCATGAACCATCATCTCTTCTACGACTGCAGAACGTTTTACAACACCGCCGTCCGGAGCAAGATTTCCTTTTAATACGGCAAGACCACCGGTCTTACTGTACGGATTATCCAGTGGACGGATAACTTCCGGATTCTTATTGACTGCATCTTTGATATTCTCGCCTACGGTCTTACCGGTTACGGTCATACAGTCTGTATGTAAAAGTCCTGCATCTGCTAATTCTTTCATGACAGCATAGACACCGCCGGCCTCATTTAAGTCTTCCATATAGGTCGGGCCTGCCGGTGCCAAGTGGCAGAGGTTCGGAGTCTTCTCACTGATTGGATTTGCAAAGGAAATATCAAAGTCAAATCCTACTTCATGTGCGATTGCAGGCAGGTGAAGCATACTGTTGGTAGAGCAGCCTAACGCCATATCTACGGTCAGTGCATTTAAAATAGCATCCTTTGTCATAATATCTCTTGGACGGATATCTTTCCAATACATATCCATAACTGCCATTCCGGCATGTTTTGCTAATTTGATACGCTCGGAATATACGGCAGGAATGGTTCCGTTTCCACGTAAGCCCATACCAAGTGCCTCGGTCAGACAGTTCATGGAGTTTGCGGTATACATACCGGAACAGGAACCACAGGTCGGACATACTTTCTCTTCGTACTCTCTTACTTCTTCCTCTGTCATTGTACCTGCTGCATAGGAACCTACTGCCTCAAACATGGAAGATAAGCTTCTCTTACGTCCCTTTACATGACCAGCTAACATCGGACCACCGGAAACAAATACGGTAGGAACATTAATTCTTGCTGCTGCCATCAGAAGTCCCGGTACGTTTTTATCACAGTTTGGCACCATAACCAGTGCATCAAACTGATGGGCTAATGCCATACATTCGGTGGAATCTGCAATTAAGTCTCTTGTTACCAGGGAATATTTCATTCCGATATGTCCCATGGCAATTCCATCACAAACTGCAATTGCAGGGAATACAACCGGTACTCCACCTGCTTCTGCAACACCTAATTTTACAGCGTTTACAATTTTATCCAGATTCATATGGCCCGGTACGATTTCATTGTAAGAGCTTACGATACCAACCATTGGTTTCTTCATTTCTTCTTCGGTAAATCCCAAAGCGTTAAAAAGACTTCTGTGCGGAGCCTGCTGCATTCCGGCTTTTACATTATCACTCTTCATCTTTATTCTTCCTCTCTTTTTTATTGTTCTGTCTGAAAATTTCTTATCTCTTACAGATTCTCTACGATTAAGTCACCCATTCTGGTTGTTCCTACCTGGGTTACGGTTGCTTTCTTTGCTTCTTCCTGTGGCATAATGTCAATGGTACGATAGCCTGCCTTTAATACCTTCTTTACGGCATTTTCAATGGCATCTGCTTCTTTATCGAGATCAAAGGAATATCTTAACATCATCGCTGCACTTAAAATGGTTGCAATTGGATTTGCAATTCCTTTTCTGCGATATCCGGTGCAGAACCGCCGCTTGGCTCATAAAGACCGAATTTCGTATCATTTAAGCTTGCAGAGGATAACATTCCGATGGAACCGGTTACCATACTTGCTTCATCCGATAAAATATCTCCAAACATATTCTCAGTTAAAATTACATCGAACTGCTTCGGGTCTTTTACCAACTGCATGGCACAGTTATCTACCAGCATATGCTCATATGTTACTTCCGGATAGTCCTTTGCTACTTCTTCTACAATCTTTCTCCAGAGTCTGGAGGAATCCAGTACGTTTGCCTTATCCACGCTGGTTACTTTCCTGCGGCGTTTCATGGCAATGTCAAATCCACGTTTTGCAATTCTGCGGATTTCATTTTCGTTATATGTCAAAGTATCGGTTGCCGTCATCACACCGTCAACTTCTTCTGTCTTTCTCTCTCCGAAATAAAGTCCGCCGGTCCCGGATCAGCAGGTGGCATGCGGTCATATTTTTCCCCGCATCCGATTATCATTCCACCGTCAAG
>VOFC01001736.1_pt1 | contig 14001 bp, 19 predicted proteins | sample 5384161 | NCBI WGS metagenome assembly VOFC01 (sample SAMN12384722, study PRJNA508395) | human gut metagenome | isolation source: healthy gut B | host: Homo sapiens | reverse complement strand
TGTCACTTACGATTTATCCGATATTTTAGACAAATTGTCTTCTGATATTAAAATGGAATTTGAAGTTGCCCGTATGGAGCCTCTTTTTGCAACCCAGGCTGACTATGACGCCTTTACTGCCCGTCATAACGGACACAATGTAAAGACAGCGGACCTTTCTACTTACAAAGGAAACTGCTATCTTGGAATTGATGCCGGTTCCACCACAACCAAAATTGCACTGGCAGGAGAAGACGGTTCTCTTCTCTATTCTTTCTATAGCAGCAACAACGGAAGTCCTCTGGCTACTGCAATCAAATCCATCAAGGAAATCTATTCCTTATTACCGGCGGATGCACATATTGTACACTCCTGCTCCACCGGTTATGGAGAGGCTTTATTAAAAGCTGCCCTTATGTTGGATGACGGTGAGGTAGAAACCGTTGCCCACTACTATGCAGCGGCATTCTTTGACCCGGATGTAGACTGTATCTTAGACATCGGTGGTCAGGATATGAAATGCATCAAGATTAAGAACCAGACCGTTGACAGTGTTCAGTTAAATGAAGCCTGTTCTTCCGGATGCGGTTCCTTTATCGAGACTTTTGCAAAATCATTAAATTACAGTGTGCAGGATTTTGCCAAAGAAGCTTTATTTGCAGAAAACCCGATTGACCTTGGAACCCGTTGTACCGTATTTATGAATTCTAAGGTAAAACAGGCTCAGAAGGAAGGTGCAAGCGTTGCTGATATTTCCGCCGGTCTTGCTTATTCCGTTATCAAGAATGCTCTTTTCAAGGTTATCAAGCTTTCCGATGCAAAGGATTTAGGTGAGCATATCGTAGTTCAGGGTGGAACCTTCTACAATGATGCGGTACTCCGGAGCTTTGAAAAAATTTCCGGCTGTGAAGCGGTAAGACCTGATATTGCAGGAATCATGGGTGCTTTTGGTGCTGCTTTAATTGCAAGGGAGCGTCATGAGGAAGGTTACCAGACTTCCATGCTTTCCATTGATGAAATCAATGCACTGACCTTTGATACCAAGCTGACCCGCTGTCAGGGATGTACCAACCACTGTCTTTTAACCATCAACCGTTTCTCCGGCAACCGTTCCTACATTACCGGTAACCGTTGTGAACGTGGACTTGGCAAAGAAAAGAATAAAGAAAATATTCCAAACCTTTTTGAATATAAGAATGAACGGCTTTTTGCTTATCCTCCACTGAAGAAAGAAGAAGCCACCCGCGGAACCGTAGGACTTCCGAGAGTATTAAATATGTATGAGAATTACCCATTCTGGGCAACCTTCTTTGCAGCTTTAAAATTTGAAGTAGTACTCTCTCCACAGTCAACCAGAAAGATTTACGAGCTGGGTATTGATTCCATTCCAAGCGAGTCCGAATGTTATCCGGCCAAGCTTGCCCACGGTCATGTATCCTGGCTGATTCAGCATCAGGTAGATTTCATTTTCTACCCATGTATTCCTTATGAAAGAAATGAATTCCCGGATTCTAACAATCACTACAACTGCCCGATTGTTACATCCTATGCCGAAAATATCAAGAATAATGTAGATGAAATTACTTCAGGTCAGGTTCGTTTCTTAAATCCTTTTATGGCATTTACCAACCTTGACGTTCTGACCGAGCAGTTAGTACATACCTTTACCGAAGAGTTCTCCATTCCGGCAGAAGAAATCAAAGCTGCCGCGAAAACTGCATGGCAGGAGCTTTCCAATGCCAGAGAGGATATCAAGCACAAAGGAGAAGAAACTTTAGCATATTTAAAAGAGACTGGAAAACGTGGTATTGTACTTGCCGGCCGTCCATATCATGTGGATCCGGAAATCAACCATGGTATTCCGGAACTGATTAATTCCTATGGTCTAGCTGTACTTACAGAGGATTCCGTAGCACATCTCCATGAAGTAGAGCGTCCGCTTATTGTTATGGACCAGTGGATGTACCACTCCAGACTGTATGCTGCAGCAAACTTTGTAAAGACACAGGATAATCTTGATTTAATCCAGTTGAATTCCTTCGGTTGTGGATTAGATGCCGTTACAACAGACTGCGTCAATGACATTTTAAGCAAATCAGGCAAGATTTATACCTGCCTGAAAATCGATGAGGTAAATAACTTAGGTGCCGCAAGAATCCGTATCCGTTCTCTTCTTGCTGCTATCCGTGTCAAAGAAAAACGTCAGGAAAAACGTACCATCGTTCCCGCTAACTTTAACCGTGTAGTATTTACCGAAGAGATGCGTGACAGTTACACAATTCTCTGTCCGCAGATGTCACCGATTCATTTCGAACTCTTAGAGCCTGCTTTCCAGGCTGCCGGATATCATCTGGTTGTACTTGACAATGATAACCGTGACTCTGTAGATGTAGGATTAAAATATGTAAATAATGATGCCTGCTACCCTTCCCTTATGGTTGTCGGTCAGATTATGAGTGCTGTTATGTCCGGAAAATATGACATGACAAAGACTGCAATTTTAATCTCACAGACCGGTGGTGGATGTCGTGCCAGCAACTATATCGGATTTATCCGCCGTGCCTTGGAAAAAGCTGGTTATAAAGACGTTCCGGTTATTTCCATCAACTTAAGCGGCTTAGAGAAAAACCCTGGCTTTAAGTTCACACCACAGCTTATCCAGCACGGTCTTTATGCCCTGGAGTTTGGCGATATTTTCATGCGCTGTCTCTACCGCACCAGACCTTATGAGGAAGTACCTGGTTCTGCCAATGCACTTCATGAGAAATGGAAAGAACGCGTCATTGCATTTATTTCCAGGAAGGGCTTTGTCTCCCACCGGAAATACAAAAAGATGTGCCGTGAAATCATCCGTGACTTCGACCGTCTTCCGATGAAAGACATTAAGAAACCTAAGGTTGGTGTCGTTGGTGAGATTCTGGTTAAATTCCTTCCAGCCGCAAATAATTATCTGGTAGACTTACTGGAGTCCGAAGGTGCTGAGGCTGTTGTTCCTGACCTTACCGACTTCCTGCTCTACTGCTTCTATAACCAGAACTTTAAAGCAGAACACCTTGGCATGAGCCGGAAATCCGCAAGAGTCTCAAACCTCGGTATCAAATTCTTCGAATGGCTCCGTTCCGCTGCCCGTGACGAATTTGAAAAGAGTGAACACTTTGATCCGCCTGCCCACATTGAAACACTGGCAAAATATGCTTCTGAGATTGTATCCCAGGGTAACCAGACCGGTGAAGGCTGGTTCTTAACCGGCGAAATGTTAGAGCTGATTCATACCGGGACCAATAATATCGTATGTACACAGCCATTTGCCTGTCTGCCAAACCATGTGGTTGGTAAAGGTGTTATCAAGAAGCTGCGTCACCAGTACCCTCTTTCTAACATCGTGGCTATCGACTATGACCCAGGTGCCAGTGAAGTAAACCAGGATCTCCGCAATGCACATTCGGTGGGAAGAATGCTCACATTTTTCTCCAACGAATTTTCCTCTGCATTTCCACATGAAATCTGTAGCTGTGTTTCTTATAATATTTAATATTACTTATCATAAAAAGGACACAACACACTTCATGCGCGCCCCTTCCGCTGCATTGCGTCAGCCCTGCTTAGGACAGCCACATGCACGCGAGCTGCACCGCCGCAATGCTCAAAACAACACTGGCGCACACATACCCGATCCCCAGTCCATAGCTTCCGTTCTGGAACAGCTGACTGGTCTCGAGTGCAAATGTGGAAAATGTTGTAAAAGCCACCGCAGACGCCGGTCTTTAACGTCAGTACCAGAAGCGGTGGAAGGGAATGCTTTCTCCCAGAACCGCCAGCACGCCGATGACAAACGCACCGAGTATATTGATGAGAAGCGTTTTGACCGGAAACCCGTTGGACGCGCCCACCGGCACCAGTCCGATCAGGTACCGAAGCATCGCACCGGCGGCTCCTCCAAGTCCCACACACAGACATTTTATCATGCTAATCTCCATTTCTGAGCGACTTTGTCGCGAAGCGGCGATGAGAAATTCGCGCAGGCGATTTCTCATCTGCCATCAATGCTGTTTGCTTTCGCTCAGAAACAAATAGCCGTGTGAATCACATATCAATGTAATTTTTCACACTATTTTCCTCCCCTACATATTCCATCATCAGATTCTCAAATTCCGTATAATCTTTGCACTTTGCAATCTCCTGCACGTACTTTTCCTCCACAAACAGCGAAATCAGATTATCAAAATATCATAAAAAAAGCATCCGGTCTCTCTCGCTGATACAAGCAGCAGCACAACATTGACATACTGCGTATGCCAGGGGATCGGTTTCTCACTGATAATCACAAAAAATACCGGTTGATTTGCCCATCATTTTTAGGGAATGCGGAAGCGCAATCTTGCCGAACGCCGTTGACGCCTGTTTTTCACGGTCAAAGCACCTTTTCCGTAAAATCCTCAGGCGTTTGCCATGCCGTCCTCAATCAGCCGTTTTTGTCATGTAAGTGATTGCTTCCTCGGCGGAGCCAAACGTTGGATTTTTCACAAAGTATTTCTGATTCAGTACATGCTTTAATCTTCCCTGCAGTTTTCTTGTTGCTGCGCAGACCCTTGATTTTTGAACACGTTCTTTGATCGCAAGAATATCCTTCTGGTTGCAGAACGGGCTGATTAACACAAACTGCTCCTTGTCCGCTCCACGGATCGGAACGGTGCTGATGATAAGTTCCGCCTCCGGTTTTTCCTCCGGCAGCGTCTCATAGGCAAATGATATCAGCAGTTCGTCCTTAAACTCTTTCTCGATCTTCTCCAACAGGCGGTTTGCCACATGGTAATACTGCGGGAAAATGACAAGGCACGAAATCTTTTCCTTTTCCTCCAGCCTGCTCTCCAGGCGGTCGCCAATATGCAGCGCCAGATAGGCGGTCTCACTCATATCCATCTGCAATCCATATTCCTGCTCGATGATGTCCGCAATTCCGATCGCACACTCAAACGTCAGCGGGCAGGATTCCCGGATGCTCTCCGTCAGCATGTTTTTTGCAGAATATCCGCTGCGCAGACGCATCAGCAGATTTTAAGATGACCCGCAAATTTGTAACAGAAGGTCTCATCCTCCATCAGATCGTCCAGGTCAAATTCATCCTTCAGGTATTCCAGAATCCGAACAAATAAAAGATAGGTACGCTCATCTAAAAATTCCTTTGGATTTTCCGTCTGCTCCGCAGGGTCTGCGCCTGCAAATCAGGCTCATAATCATCAGTTTTAATTCGTTTTCCTCGACCTCGTCCAGATGAATTGCATAGTCGTTCTCGATTCGTTCCAGAATCGATGTAAATAAGCGATACCGATCCTCCCTGTATTCCGCCGTCACCTCATTTTTTCTTCCAATACACAGTGATTCTGGATTCTCGCCATACTGATCGCGATGTCCAGCAGAATATCCATCAGTGCATATTCATTCAGATAGCAGCTGTTTTTCTCGCTTTCCTCCATCAGAATCCCGCGCAGATGGACAATATCGATCTGCGGTATCATCTTCTGGATAGACGACATCTCCAGTTCATTCTCCCGGAACAGCTGATAGATCAGTTCCCGGAATGCCTTACGTTTTTTCCGCTCTGTTCCATAGATGCCGACTGCGTTTCCGTGTGTCTGCAGGCTCCAGTCCGTATGTTTCAAACGATTTTTCACCACGGCAAGATCTTTTTTTGGTCTCTATGCTGACACACAGCTTTTCACTGACATCAAAAGATCGATTTCCTCCTCACGGATCGCACAGGTAATGATCCATTCCATGAGATAGACCTGTCTCTCCCCCGGACTCTGCGGGATGGCTGCCTCATCCTGCCGCACAAATGCCTTGATATCTTCCATCTGCATGCGGTAGCCGCGTTTGGAGGATTCGATGGGATCATGCAGCAGGCTGATTGATCTCCGCTATATAGTTTTTCACACTCCGCTCAGATACGTTCAGCTTTCATCGCCAGTGTTTTTGGCTGTCTGCCATTCCTTTGTCTTCTGCCAGTATCTTAATCACTCATTGTGCTGCTTTTTCATCCTCTCCGCTCCTGCCTTTCCCTATTGCGCCGTCTATTGTATCATATCTGACTTTTCTTTTCCATCCGGTATTTTCTGTAACACAGAATACGACAAAAGAAGCTCATGGACAGATTTTTCTGTCCGCTGCGCTCCTTTTGTCCTCTTTTTTTTTTTTACAGTTCTGCCCCGTTGGTCCTCAATCACATGCTGATACCATGCAAACTGTCCTTTTTTGATTCTTCTGCCGCTTCCTTTTCCGTAGTCGTCCTGATCCACGTAGACGAAGCCGTAACGCTTGCTCATCTCGGAAGAAGAACAGCTGATGATGTCGATCGGTCCCCATGCATAGTAACCGCGCAGATCCACGCCATCTCTGATTGCCTCTTTCATCTGCTCAATATGTGCCTTAAAATATTCTACCCGGTATGGATCGTGGATCGTTCCGTCTGCCTCTAACTTGTCAAAATATCCCACACCGTTCTCCGTGATGTAGATCGGACACTGATAGCGGTCATAGAACACATTCAGCATATAGCGCAGACCGGTCGGGTCGATCGTCCAGCCCCACGGGTTTGCCGGAAAGCTCCTTGTTGCGGTATGCCGAGTTGTCCTTCTCATAGCTTTCCTTGTCGCACACGCGTGTATAGTAATAGGAGAAAGACATAAAGTCTGCGGTATTCTTTAAAATCTCCTCATCTTCCTCGCCGAATACGATGTTGTAGCCCCGCTCCTCGAAGAAACGGAATGCATAGCCCGGATAGCGTCCCCGGAGCAATACATCGGCGCAGAAATATTCCATCTGGTTATGCCGCATACATGCCAGGACATCCTCCGGTTTGCAGGTTGCCGGATATGCCGGTCCGCCGCAGAGCATCATGCCGATCCTGATGCCTTTGTCCAGACTGTGCGCGTAGGCGGTTGCCTTTGCGCAGGCGACCATCTCATTGTGGACGGTACCTGGTATTTTTGCCTCTGCAATATTCTCAACGAGATCCTCCGCTACCCGAGATGGTTAAAAGATTCTACTGCAATCAGATTGATCTGGTTTACGATGATCCACATTTTTACCCTGTCGCCGAAACGGTCAAACAATACCTTGCAATAGCGGTAGAAGAAATCGATCACCTCTCTGGAATACCAGCCTTTGTAATGTGTCGTCAGATACAGCGGCATCTCGTAATGTGAGATTGTGATCATCGGCTCCATTCCGTTGGCAATGATCTCGTTGATCAGATCGTCATAAAACTTCAGTCCTCTTCATTCGGCTCTGTCTCATCGCCGTGCGGAAAAATTTCGCCCAGTTGATCGAAGTGCGGTAGGTCTTTAACCCCAGGCTCCTTCAATAACTTTAAATCTTCCTTGTAGGTATGGTAAAAATCAATTCCCCAACGCTTCGGGAATACACGGTCTTTGCTTGCAACGGCGTCCTTGATGTACTGTGTCGTCACCTCGCCGTTATATTTCTTCTCCAGCGGGATATCGTCGACAAACTCATTGATATCTGCGATGCACAGCCCCTTTCCGCCTACATCATATGCCCCTTCCATCTGGTTGGCTGCAAACGCGCCACCCCAGAGGAAACCTTTGAAATCCTTCCGGTACTCTGCTCATTTTTTCCCTCCAAACCTGTCACCCGTTATTTTGCAATCTTTTCTTCCAGTGTGCGGATGCGCTGCTCATATCCCTCAAAAATCAACAACAGCTGCTTTGTCATGTGGATCTCACTGTACACGGTCATCAGCGTGTCCTGCGCATGGGCAAACAGCAGACTGTACGCCTGTGTCTCTCCACCGATCGAGCCCCTGAATGGCATCTGTCTGCACATGATGTGCCTCTGCAATCTGCCCTTCCGCTTTTTTTATGAGCTCTCTTGCGCTTTCACATTGCCCTCTGCGATTGCCTTTAAGGCGTCGTTGCAGGCTCACGCGGGCATCGCCCGCGCTCATAATAATCTGCATTGCCTCTGCACTTACCTGATCTAATTCGTCATCCATATTATTTTCTACTGCCATGGTTTTCTCCTTATTACTCTTACTTCTGCTTCTGTTTATTTTCTGCTCTGCCGCTTCCTCCTCGCACACCTGCTTGTCATAGATCTTAAAGAACGGCATCCAGATCATCCAGGATGCTGCAAATACGATCAGCATCAGTACGATACCAAACAGGAACGTGTCGTAAGCCATGTACAGATCGGGAACGGACAATACCACATGTTAAAGAGTATGTCCGGGATCGGGAACAGCGGAATCACTTTCGTCAATACATAAATGATGATCGGAAGGATAATTCCCTGCAGCCACATCGGAACCATCAGAATCGGGTTCCATGCGATACAGCCGAACACGGTCGGCTCATTGATATTGAAAACAGCCGGTACTAATACCGCTTTTCCAAAGTGCTTTCATTCTCTGTGATTTTGCCATCGTGAGCATCATAATCACGAGCGGCATCGTACAGCCGATACCTCCGATCCACAGATATGCGGAATATACGGTCGCATCTGTAAAAATAGATAAGTTCGCATTGGTTGCCATTCCTGCTGCGGCAAGCTCCGCATTTGCAGATGCTGCTGCAATCATGATCGGGCTTACCACCGGTGTCAGTACCCAGGTGGAAATACCCATGGAATACAGGAAGCAATATAAGAACATGATAAATACAAAAACCGAACGGATTCTGTGCAAAATTCTGCAGCGGCATGAAGATATCCACCACAATCTGGTACAGGTTTAAGTTCAGGAACGATGCATCAGTTAAGATCCATCCGAGAACCGCAACAAGACCGATCGGGAGCATGGAATCAAACCATGCGCGGACGAAATCCGGAATTACGGAATCCTCTTTGAAAAAGCTGAAATTTCAAGCAGGTTTACGATTGCTGCCGCTATCAGACCTGCAATAATCGCAAGGAACATACCGCCTGCTCCGATACCGCCAATGCTGGTAAAAACCGGAAAATGCGATATCACCGCTCTCTAAGTTTGCCTGCTGATCTGCGATGAACTGCGGATTGATGGACTGGAAAAACAGGATCAGTCCGGCAACACCGGCAACGATACGGCTCTTTCTTCTGCGCTTTTTCTCCATCAGGTTAAACGGAATCAAAAATGCCACAAAATGGATACCATACCGAATGTCCAGTTATAGATGGTCCAGAAGTTCGGTACCACCAGCGATATAATCTCCCGGAATCGTCAGAATACAAAAAGATCGATCCCAAAAAGATCAGCGGCATTACCTGCATGATCGATTCCTTAATCGTAAGAATCCACGGATTATTATTTATTTTCTGCATCTTCGGCGCAAAACTCTCGTTCAGCCACTTCATAAATTTGTTCATTGTAGTTTGCCCCCTCTTCTCTATTCGCCCACAACAGACAGCAAGTGATCGATTGCCTTCTCACCGTTTAATACGGAATAGTATTCCGGTTTCATCAGGATCACCTTTACATCGGTTCCCTCACGCACCGCTCTTCCATCTCATCCTCAAGATACTGTAAATGCGGTCCGATCATCAACGCATCGATCTCGTCAATATAGTTCTCGATCTCGGATTCACTTCTTGCTGTGATCTTCATATCAAGACCTCTCTTTGCGGCTTCCTTTCTCATATTGGCTGCCATAAAACCACTGCTGGCACCTGATCCACATACTAACAAAACGTTCAACATCTTCGTTTCCTCCTTACGTCTCTGCGCCTTCGCGCGCTTCGTTTTATCTTGAATCAAGAATACTATCGAACCGGGGCTCCTTCAAATAATTATTTGCACCGTATCCGTGCAAAAAGGACTGCCGCGTAAAACAAACCGTTCCTTTTGACGTAATAAATAATATGCAAAGAAATCAAGCATTTCCAGCTGAAAGCAAAGGTCATGATCTTTCTTATCGTATTATCTATCGCATTAAAAAGGGACCGCACGTTTCACGCGGCAGTCCCTTCTTACTCTTCTCTTATGTAAGTTTACTTTATATTTCTAATCTGAAATCGGTTCAGGGTCACATCGTCCACTGTTCCCCAGCTTTTTCACATTGCACTTAAAACGCACGCCGATCGTGAGCGTACCGTCCGTAACCTTGATTCCTGTAACGGTCGGATTCTGCCAGTCTGCGTAGGTCGTCATCATAAACGGATCTGTCCATTCCGTACCGTCTGCCACTGCATACAATTCCATCGAAGCGTCCGCTGACATATCTCCGCCCTGTGCGTACGCCGAAAGCTGATAGGTTCCAGGCGCAAGATCCGTAAATTCCTGCTCGATGGAAAAGTTCATATCGGAATCTCCCGACCAGAAATGGAACGCGATATCTCCGGTGTAGGCATCATCCGCCTTGTTCTGGAAATCGGTCGGATTATTCTCTCCCTCGTAGGAAACCTTCCACATCGAAGTGTCCTCATCCTCAAAGCTCGGATTTAAGACGTAATTCACCATCTCCACTTCAACCTGTGCCGTCACTGCCGTACCGTCCGCAAGCGTTCCCGCCACCTCATAGCTTCCCGCTTTGCTCGTATCGATCGCAGCAAGCTGCTCTGCATCCCAGGTCACGTTCTCCTGTGTGTTTGCCGCGCGGTCATTATATACCACCTCAACCGCATCCGGCAGCGTCACCTCACCGCCCACATCGCAGGTTACCGCAACCTCCGGAATAAAATCGACGGCAAGCGGCGCCGTCGCACCATATTTCAAATATTTGAATACATTTAATGAGGCAAGCGGATGTCCCGTAAAATCAAACATCGCCTGATTGTCCCAGGAACAGCCTCCGTAATACAGTCCGGCATCCTCCGGATCATAGTCCGCCGAATAGCTGCTCGCCCAGCCGCTTCCGTATTTTTTCCAGAGGGCCGTGTTATCCGCATCGGCATCTCCGACCGGAATCAGGTGCCTTCCCAGTAAAAAGACACCGAGCGCTCCCGCCTCGTCCGCCGCTGCACAGATGTCGCGGATCATCGTCGCCTGGCTCTGCACCGTCGCCGCATATCCGTCCACCAGATCCTCCGTGCCGGCAAAGCTGTTCGCAAAGCCGTCGCCGTCCTCTGTCGTATAGCAGTAGGACGTCTCTGCGATATAGACATCTTTTCCGTAGGTGTTCTCAATATTTTCCGCAACTGCCTGCATATTTTCCATCGTTCCATCCCAGTAAGGATAATAGGACAGACCGAACAGATCGTAATCCACGCCGGCATTCTGCAGATTGGCAGCCATGGTATCCACTTCCTCGTAATCCTCAATATTGGTATAATGAACGGCAACCTTGATGTCTTTTCCGTAATCCTTTCGCAATCTCACGCACCGCACGGCTTCCCGATGCAATCAGATCCATGACCGTATCGACATCCTCCTCGCCTGCCATGCCGTTGTTGATCTCGTTGCCGACCTGCACCATTCCGACGTCGACACCCGGGTCTAAAAAGCTCGGCAAGGCGTTCCTTCGTAAAATCATAGGGGGCCTCGCTCTTTTCCGACGCACTCATGCCCTCCCAGGCTTTCGGTGCATGCTGTCTCTTCGGGTCCGCCCAGAAATCCGGTAATGGAAATCCACACACCTTCATGCCGTACGCCGTCGCCCGTTTTCCAAGGGTGACCGCCGTCTGGCGTCATTGTTGCCGCCGCCGTACCCGTTTCCATCCGCGTCATACGGATCATTCCACGCGGAGGCGGATATAATTTACGCCGGACTGTGCCAGCGTCTCAAAGACATCCTGCTCTTTTCCTTCATAATTGTAATACGTCACGCCGCTGTTCTCCAGTGAAAGTACCGCGGACGCATCCATTCCCCGGATAAAATCATCCGGCAGATCGGCGATCGGCTCCATAGATCTCCGACTCCTCCGGTCCATCCGGCAGTGCAAACGTCGTCACCTTATTATCTTCTGCCGCCGTCTTAATCCCCTCCGAGACCTCTGTCTGCGCGCTCTGCTCTGTTCCTCCATCGCTCCCGCCGCATCCTGCAAGCGCCGTTACGGCAAGACCGCCGCTTACCATAAGTGCCAGCCATTTTCTGTAATTCCTGTTCCCACACGTTTTCATCTCCTCTTCTCCCGCAAAAAAAAAAATGTAGTTGCGCAACCGGTTACGCAACTACATTTTATCAAAAAAGACGTTTATTTCAACCTCCGTTCTGCCAGAACCACCGTTTGTCCCGACATGCTCTGTGTTTCTCTGATCGGCACAAACTGATTTTTCTCCAGAAATGCTCTGCCTGCGGGTTGCCCTTCACCCAGCAGAGCCGCACGGTGCGATTCCTTCCTCTGCCAGATGACGACACAGATCCTCCACAATTCTGGTGCCGATCCCGCCTGCTGAACAGAAGCCTCCATCATAAAAAGTCCGATATACGCCATCGCCCGCTCCGGATAATCGGCAATGAGATCCATCTGTGCAAGCAGTGTCTCCCCGGAAAAATCCTACGTAATACTTATCATCGGGGAGTTTTCCGGGCGGAAGCGCCACAAGATCTGACAGGATGCTGTCTCTTGTCACATACGGGGGACAATATTCATAATACAGATTGTTCTTCCGGGAGAGTTCATAAATGGCTCCCACATCCTGCTCTGTCAGTGCGCGCACTTGATATTTTTCCGACCAGCGGCTGATGTCCATCCTCTTACAGCGTCCCCGGATCTGTCCGTCTTTTCCGACCCAGGCAAGCATTCCCTCATCAGTCCCATGCTCCACACCTGCTGCTCCTCCATGCGCACCAGGCAGGTTTCTCCCTGTTCGTTTACCAGCGTGATCTCATCATACGCCGCTTCCCCGTCATCACGTCCTTCACAGCCAAAATCCGGCTCGTCAATCTAAGAATCCGATATTGCTTCTGTCCGTCCTTCATTGTCGTATCTCTTTCTCTTTGTTTTCATTCTCCCGACATCCGGTCAGCCTTTATAATCGATGTGTCCACCGACCAAGCGTTCCTCTTTCGTCTGCACCGTATTCATCCGCTCATTCTGCTGGTAATCGCTGATCTTTTTTAACAGCTCCCCGATACTTGACGCCGTGATCGTCACCGTATTTTCCCAGTCTGCCTCAGACGCCTCATCTGTCTTATTCACACGCTCTGCCGCATGTTCGTCTCTTTGATTTTTTCCGTCCCTGATCCGCTTCTCCTGCGCGTCTTTCTGCGCCCGTCTCGCCTCTGCCTTCTTTTCTTCCGCCGCCTTCTCGCGCTTTTTCTCAATCCGCTCCTTCTGCGCGTCGGAAGACTTCTGCAGCACGGCAAAATAGGTGGCGGTGCCGCCGTCATTCACCTGCATGCCGTAGCCTTTTACTTTTGTGCCGGAAGCCTCCAGCGAACTTTTCATCTGTGCAATGCCGCTTCCCGCATTCGCAATGATCGCCTCGTACTGTCTGCGGTAATTTTCATCCTCCGCCATGCGCTCAATCTTGTCCTCGTCGATGAGAACTACCATCTTCGATGCATTGGCATAGCTTCCCGCCTGCGCCCTTTTGCCTTCTCCTTCTGATCCTCGCTGACCAGAATAAAGTCCATATTGGAATATTTTCTTTTCAGTTCTTCATAATACTTTGCCGCTTTTTCGCTGAGTTTCGGATTGCCGATCGTTCTTCCAGTCACCGTTCCGGTTTTTCCTGTCCTGTCTGTCTTGTCCGCCTTATTGGCTTTCCCGGTCTTCTCTGACGATGCGTTTCCATCCGTCTTTTCTTTTCCTTTTGTGTCTGCCGCCTTACGGTTATAGGACATGGCACTTCCCACTGCATTTGCATAATCCGGTATCAAACTCATACAAATCTCCCCTTTCGCCATTTCCACCTGCCGAAATCCGTTTCGGCAGGTCTGCTCTCTTTACTTTATATATCGGTCAGATATGTCCATCTTGCCATTGCAAATTTAAAAAATCAAAGGTAAGATAAAAGGAGTATCTTTTCGGGAGGTCTCCTTTCATGAACCCTACAGTAAGCATTATTGTACCTGTCTACAATGCAAAAAATTATCTGCAGCGCTGCATTGACAGCATTCTGCATTAGGAATATACCGACTACGAACT
>VOFC01001630.1_pt1 | contig 14001 bp, 29 predicted proteins | sample 5384161 | NCBI WGS metagenome assembly VOFC01 (sample SAMN12384722, study PRJNA508395) | human gut metagenome | isolation source: healthy gut B | host: Homo sapiens | reverse complement strand
TATATTTGAATCTAATCAAATGGGTAGCGGAAATAATTATTGACAAATTGAATGTAAAAGCGAATGTTAAGATGGCGCAATATGTATTGGGAATAGTTCCATTAATGTGTGCATATTACATTTTTTGTCAGACACAGGGATAAGTTAAAGCTTAGGAGATGGATTTCATTTGAATACAGGAATCTTTAGGAATTATAAATTCTAATTCTGAATCTATTCAAAAACGGTGAAAAGCGGATATCATTTCTACAAAAAAAATTTTTACTTATTTATCCGTGTATTATTATATTTTTAGTAAGTTTTTTTTATGCGGGAACAAGTTATATATAAATTGAATGCGCACGTATTACTTATGATAGCGATGATAGCAGTACCTCAGTGTAATGACATTTTTGAAGAATGTTCGGTATATGATTTTGTAGGAGGAAGAGCCTGGTCGGCAGTTGCGTATTATTTTATTATATTGAATGTTGTATATATATACATAATATTGCGGAAAAATACATATAAAGGATTTTGTTGTTAGAATTGCTTATGGATTGATTGGTATATTAAGTTGTTCGATGATGCTGGCAGGATTTCAAAAGTATGGAGGGGAAATTTTTACCACAAGAGGAATGCAAAAAAGCTGATATGAGACTTTGCCTGAGTGTTATTAGACATAATATGTATTTTGCGCCAGATTCAACAATTGAATTGGGACACCAATTAGAAGAATTGGCAAAGGAAAAAAGATAAGAAAATAAATATTGTCATGCCAAAAGCTGTGTTGATTGATGGAACATTGCATTTTTTAGCAGTTTCTGTCAGAACATTTGCACCAGATGTTGTATCGCTGTCGGCATTGGAAAGATTTAATGGAACAAATAATTTAGAATATAAAGGGTATACACAACAAAAATACGATGGATTTGTTGCGGAACCTAATGAAACTACATACGAAGAACTTAAACAAGAAATCCAAAATTTAAATGTAGACTGCATTGTTGTAAAAAATCAAATTGTGGTGAATGGTTAGAAAAAGATGGATATCAATATTATGCGACCGTTGGAGAATATTATATTTGGAATATGCGGTGAAGTACGGTAGTAGGAGGAAGAAATGTATAATAAATTTGAAGTTGTACTGTATAGATTTCATATGAAAAAGAAAAACACCTTACTCATTAAGGGATATTTCGAAGAGGGATGTAAAAAAATAATTCTTTTTGAAAATAATGCTGGATCAGAAGGAATTAAACGGCAATTGATGAGGAAATTAATCAGGGCATTGCATTATCGTCAGAGCTTGGAACGAGTAGGGCAAAATATATTTATGAATTGCAAGTGGAATTGCCGGGAAACTGGGAAAAAGGACAAAAAATCAGAGTAATAAATTGTCTGAATGAGAAAGAAAAAGAAGAGTATAAGATTTCTGTAGCAAAACTCGTGAAAATAAAAATCGGATTGAAAATATGTCGAATGTGAAAAAGTAAGTGAAAAGGGGCTTTGTTATAAAGGGATGGTGTATATATCAGAATAAAGTTGATATTATAGTAAAAAGACGAAAAAAAAGAATATTTTGCCAGTAAAAATAAAAAGAAAAAAAGAGAGTTGATGTTTTTAACCAATATCCGGAATGCACGGAAGAGGATGTATATGGCTTTGAGATTGTATACAAAGGAAAATGTACCGAAAGTTGTTTATGTTTATTTGGAAGAAGGAAATAAAAGCGCAAAATATGGTGTGACACTCAAAAGCATCCGTTTTGTGAAAAAAGGTGTAAACAAGGTAAAAACGATATAAAGATAAAGGCATGATCTACCTGAAGAAATACGGAATAAAAGATGTGTTCGAACGTGTTGAAATGAAATTATCCTGTAAAAATCATGAAATGTATGAATACTGGAGAAGGTTGTATGTTCCAACGAAAAAACAGTTGAAAGAGCAGAGCGAGCAAGCGTTTGAAATAGAACCTAAAATTTCTATTGTTGTACCATTATATAAAACGGATCAGAGATTTTTAAAGGAAATGATCGATTCAGTAAAGGGACAAAAGTTATTCTAATTGGGAACTGTGCCTTTCGGATGGAAGTGGAAATCCATCACCATTAAAAGATATTTTGACAAAGTATGAAAATGAAGATAAAAGAATAAAGGTAATTCGCAACGATTTTCCGTTGCAGATATCTGATAATACAAATAAGGCATTAGAATTAGTGTCAGGTGATTGGGTCGCATTCATGGATCATGATGATTTGCTGACACCAGATGCATTTACGAATGTGTGAAGGCAATCAATCAGAATGAAAATGTGGATATGATCTATACCGATGAGGATAAGATTTCTATGGATGGGAAAATTTATTTCCAGCCACATTTTAAATCAGATTTTAACATTGATATGTTAAGAGGAACAAATTATTTTTGCCATTTAACGGTGGTAAAAAAAAAAGGATTGTATGAAAAAGCAGGAAATCTGAATGGAGAATTTGATGGAGCACAGGATTATGATTTTGTTTTTAAGATGTGTAGAACATGCTAAAAATGTTGTACATATTCCTAAAGTTTTATACCACTGGAGAGCGCATAAAGATTCTACAGCAGAGAATCCTGAGAGCAAATTATATGCATTTGAAGCAGGGGCGAGAGCTGTTCAGGCTCATTATGACAGAGTTGGCATAAATGCAAAGGTTGAGTCAACAAAATACTTGGGAATTTACAGAAGCACATATCAATTACAGGAAAAACCGTTAATATCAATTATCATTCCGAACAAAGATCATATTGAAGATTTGGACAAGTGTATCACTTCAATTGAAATGAAATCAACATATAAGAATGTAGAATATATTATTGTTGAAAATAATAGTGAAGAAAAACACGTACATTTGAATATTATAAAAAAAATGGAAGCAGAAAATCCGAAAGTAAAAGTAGTGAAATGGGAGAAGGAGTTCAACTATTCAGCTATCAATAATTTTGGTGTTACCTTTGCGAAGGGAGATTATTATCTGTTCCTGAATAATGATACAGAAATTATAAATGAAAACTGTCTGGAAGAAATGATGGGGTATTGTCTGAGAAATGAAGTAGGAGCAGTAGGAGCACGACTTTATTACGGGATGGAACAATTCAGCATGCAGGAGTAATCGTAGGATTACAGGGAGTAGCTGGACATGTATTTACTGGTCTGCCATTGACACAACAATATTTCGAAGGGTGATTATTGCACATGACTGTGAAGTGCAGTTACAGCAGCTTGTATGCTGGTGAAAAAAGAAGCGTTTGAAAAAAGTAAATGGATTTGACCCTGATCTGGCTGTGGCATTCAATGATATTGATTTTGTTTGAAAATTCGCGAGGCGGGTTATCTGATCGTGTATAATCCTTATGCGGGAATTATATCATTATGAATCAAAATCAGAGGAATGGAAGATAATGAAAAAAAAAGATAAAACGCTTTATGGGTGAGATTAAAAAATTCCATGAAAAGTGGTTTGACATTCTTTATAATGGTGATCCGTATTATAATCCGAATCTAACCCTTGTTGGAAAAATAATTTTGACTTAAGACATCCATGTAATAAGAGGGTGTAATTCGATATCTTCATACTTTTAATAGTAAATAGATTGAAATAAAAACAGAAAAGTGATGTATAGTATAGTAGCAGTATCCTAGATACCGCTACTATACATTTACAAGCGAGGTACAACATGTGCTCTAAAAATAAAAAGAATCATTACGAAAAGTAAAAAAGAGGGAATCGTAAAACCGATCGAACGACGTATTCAGAATCAGAAAAGGCAAAAAAGAAGAACTGAAAATTATTCAAAACTATCATTTGATTGATGATAACGAACGTAAAAAGACAAAGAGAAGAAGTATTCGAAAAAGAATATAAAGATAAGTATAATTACACCATTATACAACACACCGGAAAAACTACCTGATTCAGCTGATTGAATCTGTATGCAGTCAGACGTATGCCAACTGGGGAATTGTGTCTTGCGGACGGAAGTGATGATGGACATGATGCTGTGGGAGAACTGTGTCGGAAATATGCTGAAAAGATACAAGAATTGTTTACAGAAAATTGGATAAGAATGAAGGAATCGTGGTAATACAAATCAGGCAATACAATTTGCCACCTATGTGAATATCTAGGACTTCTGGATCATGACGATATATTGCACGAATCAGCATTATATGAATGTGCAAAAAGAATTCAGATGGTGCAGACTGTATTTACAGATGAAATGAAATTCAGGGAATCCGTAGAAGATTCAAACGATATTGTCTGTAAATCAGATTTGAAAAGATGAATTAAGATCACATAATTATATCTGCCATTTTGTTGTGTTTGCAAAAAACTTATTAGATGGAATGTCAGAGCTGTATAGAAAGGAATGCGAAGGCAGTCAGGATTACGATATGGTACTGCGTCTGACTGAAAAAGCAGGGAAGATAGTGCACATTCCAAAGATTCTTTATTACTGGCGTACATGCAGGATCAGTGTCGATGGATTTATCCGTAAAACAGTATGCCGTAGATTCTGCGAAAAGGGGCAATCGGTGAGCAGCTGAAAAGAACAAATGAATATGGGCAGGTAGAGTGTAATCTGCCATATCAGACGATTTACAGAATCAAATATGATCTGGAAAATACACCGGTAGTAGTAAGTATATATATATGGGAGAATGGACAGGAAGATATAGGCGGTTATATCGATAAGCTGTTAAAAAAGACACACTACAGACCGTTAGAAATTATCTGTAATAGCAAAGAAGTGACATCTGTATCAGATAAGAATGTAAAGATCTTCGGTTATTCCAGAACTGAAGAAGAAAGTGCTTATGAGTGGATAAGAAAGGCAAGAGAACAGTCAAGTAGAATGTATCATATCTGTCTTAGCGGGTATTGCATACCGGAATCAGAAGAATGGATTGAAGAAATGCTGATGTATGCACAGAGACCGGATGTCGGGGTGGTATCTCTGCCAATATATGGGATAATAAAGGTCAGAGTTATTTCGCCGGCGGTGTACTGGATCAAGATTCTTTGACCGGAATTCATGTCATAAATAAAGGAATGGATAAAGCTGATCAGGGTTATGAGGCGAATATGCGTCATGTAAGAAATACGACTGCAACATCAGGAATCTGTATGATGGTACCGGAAAGAACATTTGAAAAAAATAGGAGATTTTTCCACAGAGATGCAAGATTGTGCGGATATTGATCTGTGTTTGAGAAGTAGAGAAAAAGGTCTGTGGAATGTATGGGCATGTTTTGCAGATGTAGCTTATGCAGGAGACAACACGGCAGAAGACTATTGGAAACAGTGTGATTTATTTAAGAAAAAATGGAAAGAGACGATAGAAGCAGGGGATGAATTCTATCATCCGTTGTTGAAAGCATTAAAAAGATATAGGAGAAAATATGGGTACAACAAGTTTGGCAAAAAAAGCATTTCATACAATACAGGGAAGACGGTATTGGTGGATGTGTAAAGAAAAACAAATGGATATATAAAAAGCAGATCAAGAAAAGAAGACGTGTAGAAAATCTATAAAGATGTACTGTTCATTAGTGGCTGTAATGAAAATCTTCCCGTCCGTGGAATACCGGGTAAAACATCAGAGAGAACAGCTGGAAGCTATGAATTACACGACAGATGAGGTGTATTTCCCGGAACTGGAACTGGATGCGATCCGTTATTACAGGAGCTTTGTGTTCTTTAGATGTCCGGAGACAGAGGCAATCAAAGAATTTGTGGCGTTGGCAAAATGTTTGAATAAGACAGTAGTATATGATATTGATGATCTGGTTGTCGATACGAAATATACAGACCAGATCAAATATGTCGCATCACTGCTTTCTAGAAGAAAAAAACAAGCTTATGATGCCAATGTGATGAGCATGCAGAGTATGTTGAAAAGCTGTAATTATGCTACGACGACCACGAACTGTCTGAAAAGGAACTGGCGAATTACTGCCCTAAGGTATATATTAACCGTAATGTAGCATCAGAAGAGATGATTCTGCTATCGGAACAGGCATTAAAGAATAAGCCTGACAATAAAAATGTGGTTAAGATGGGATATTTCAGTGGAAGTATCACACATAATGCAGATGTGGAATTGATCTTGCCGGTAATCATAACGATCATGAACGATTATGAAAAACTGCCTGAGAATTGTATCTGATGGAAAATACTATTTTAATGAAGCAAAATCAGAAAATAAATGGATCTGCCGGTTAAAACTGTTACTGTTGCAAAGTGGGAGTTACTTCATGATTGTGTGGAAACATAAAGTTACCGGAATTTTATGTAAAGATAAAGCTGCAGAATGTAAAGCTGAATTGCGGAAAGTGGTAGAAGATCCGGAATATCGGAAGAAGATATCGGAAAATGCTTATTTAAAATGCAAAGAAAATTATGCAACATTCAGAACGGGATTACGTCTAAAAATTGTATGAAGAAGAAAAAAGTACGAATTATGGCCTGTACTGCCAGGATTAGGGAGATCAGCGGTGAACTTCAAAAGTTGCATTAAGGCATGCGGCAATGTTACATAGAAGAAAGGAAATGAAGTATCTATATTCACATTAGACCGCAATGAAAAAGTGGTGTGAATTGAAGACTGTAGATTCCCGGTGATCAATCTGAAGATAACGATTTCGCAAGATCATTATATGATCGCTACCATGTGACAACGGTGAAAGTAGTAGAAGAGTATCCGTATGCGGTGAACAAATATTACCTGGTTCAAAATTATGAAGCGGGTTTTACGAAGAGACAGATCCGCTGCGTATACGGGCGAATCAGTCTTTACAGACCATCGACAGACGGAAATTTATCACGATATCGAAATGGTGTCAGAAAATGGCTGGAAGAAGAGTTCGGACAAACGTCTGTGTATGCACCGAATGGGCTGGAAATCGAAAGATTTCCGGAGCATAAAGAAGTCTGGATGGGAAAAATCCGGATTCTTGTAGAAGGAGACTTTACGCAGGCTGATTATAAAAATGTCGATGAATCATTTGAAATCATCGAAACATTAGATCCGAAAAGTATGGAAGTATGGTATATGTCCTATAATGCAGAGCCAAAAGAAACATATCGAGTGGATAAATTCTTTAACAGAGTTCCATATGAGAAAGGTTTCCGGAGATCTATGCGCAGTGTGATATTCTGATAAAGACCAGTCTGTTAGAAAGTTTCTCTTATCCGCCGCTGGAGATGATGGCAACCGGTGGATATGTGCTTGCGGTTCGAATGGAGGAAAATGTAGAATATCTGAAAGATAATGAAAAAACTGTCTGTTGTATAAGGCAGGGAAATATCAGTCAGGCCTGTGAAAAGATTGAAAATCTGATCGCTTTCAGAAGAATTGCAGCAGAAGTTATATTTGAATGGTCTTAAGACCGCAAAAAGAAAGAGCATGGGAAAAATGTAACAGATGAAATTCTGGAGATGTACGGCGCAAATTAGAAGCGAGACTTGTCTAACAGACGAAAAATGCTATAATTAGTAAGATTGTTCAATTATAACCAATAAAATCGGAGGAAGAATCGTGACAACGTATGTACAAAATTTTTGAAATTTCAACCATTGTTGAAAGAATTGATAGCACGAGATATCAAGGTTAAATATAGAAAATCAGTATTGGGTGTTTTTATGGACATTGCTGAATCCGTTATTTATGATGATCGTTCTGTTTGGTAGTTTTTCGAATCTTTTAAATTTGATGTAGAATATTTTCCGGTATATCTGTTGAGTGGACAGTTGATCTTCAACTTTTATTCGGAAGTAACAACCTGTTCTATGTCAGCGATTATTGACAATGAATCGCTGATCAAAAAGGTATATGTACCAAAAATATTTGTTCATTCTGGCAAGAACATTTTCAAGTACCATAAATCTGCTGGCATCATTTACAGCTTTGATTGTTGTTATGCTTGCCATGCGTGTGGAACTGCATTATACAGTATTACTGGTATGGATTCCACTGGCATTTATTGTAGCGTTTTCACTGGGAATGGGATTGCTGTTATCAGCGATTGCTGTAAAAAATTCAGAGATATTATGCATCTGTATTCAGTATTTGTTACAGCACTGATGTATCTGACACCGGCAATAATCCGATGTCAATCTTACCGGAGTGGTTAAAACCGATTGTATTACTCAATCCGCTGACGAATATCTTGCAGATGTTCCGTGGTGTAATGATGTATAATTCTTTACCGGGAATAAAATCTATCCTGATAGCTGCAGTAGAATGTGTAGTAATGCTTGTGATTGGATTGTATGTATTTTATAAACGACAGGATAGTTTTATTTTGGATATATAAGGAGAAGATATATGGATAATCAGGAGATTATTAGTGTAGAGCATGTCTCAATGCGGTTCAGCCTTGCATCGGAGAAAGTGACCAGTTTTAAAAGAATATGTAATTAAGACTGCGAAAAAGCAGCTTTCATACGGAGAGTTCTGGGCTTTAAAAAGATGTAAGCTTCAGTGAATAAGGGTGATGCATTAGGACTGATCAGATTAAATGGTAGTGGAAAAAGTACAATGCTTAAGGTCATTGTTTAAGTGTTTTGAAACCGACAAAAAGGCAGTGTGACAGTCAGAGGATCCGTAGCACCGCTGATCGAGCTGGGAGCAGGTTTGATTATGATCTGACTGCAGAAGAGAATGTATATTTGAATGGTGCTCTTTTGGGATATCCAAGAGCGGAAATGGAAAAACACTATAATGATATCGTGGAATTTTCGGAATTACATGATTTATGAATGTTCCGGTGAAGAACTTTTCGTCAGGAATGATCTCACGACTGGCATTTTCGATTGCAACGATAGGAATACCGGATATTCTGATTGTAGACGAAGTGTTATCGGTAGGTGATTTCAGATTCCAGGAAAAATGTAAAAACCGTATCAAGAATATGCTGGATAAAGGAACAACATTATTGTTTGTATCACATAGTATTGAGCAGGTGGAAGAACTGTGTAACAAGGTAGTGTGGCTGGACAAAGGTAATCTGAAGATGGCAGGAGAGTCCAGAAACATCGCTGAAATATACAGTGCTTCATAAGATAGGAGTATATTGAAACAATGAAATCAAAGATAAAAACTATTTTTCTTATTCTAATTATAATAGTACTCGCAGCAGTATATGCGGTTATTGACAATGGTATCTGTTTATGATACTTCATGTGATACCAGTAAATTTCAGGCGCAGGTATTAGAAGTCGGACAGACGGCTTCGCAGAAGTTCGTATGCGAAGAGGCGTATATGGATGGTATCTCATTAAAACTGGCTGCGAATGCAGTGCCGGATAAAGAAAAAGGTATTAGTAGCATATGAAGTTGTAGATGACAGTACTGGTAAAGTAGTTGCCAAGGGTACGGAGAATCTTGGAAAATTACGCAGCGGAAAATTCTTCAAGATGAAATTCGACAGAGTAAATGATTGTAAGGATAAAGCATATACATTAAATTTCCAGGTTACAAAAGTGTGATGTGGGAAATGTACAGATCTTTTATACCCCGGGAACCGATAAAGGGAAGCACTTGTATATGCAGGAACACCGATTGACGGAATCGGTGTTATGCGAACATTGACACATCGATTTGATCTGGAAACATATATCGTAACATTATGTTTTGCTGCGTATATTGTGTTATTTATGAGATGGTTATATAAATTATTCAAGTAATAAAAAAGGCGGGCAGAAATTATATCTGGCTGCCTTTTGGATTATACCAAAGCGTGCATGAAAAGTTGCCGGTGGGCAGGTTTTCTGTGCGGGTGAACAGGGTGACGTTATGAAAGAAAAAGATAAAGAAAATAGATAGCTATATAAAGGCATACGGGATAGGAAAGACGGTGGGGCTTTTGTATGAAAAGGCAACGCATAAAGATCAGAAAGACTATGAACGATGGCTTGAAAGACATAAGATAACAGAGGCAATACGTGAAGTGCAGAAAGAGACGGTGTTTGATAAACAGCCATGTTTTAGTATAGTCGTCCCATTATATAAAAACACAGGAAAAATATCTAAAAGAACTGGTGGAATCTATCAAAGGTCAAACATATTCAAACTGGGAACTCTGTCTGTCGGATGGAAGTGGGGAGATTCCCCCGTTGAAAGAGATTTTGAAAGAATTGGAACACAGTGACAGCAGAATAAAAGTCATTAGTTCGAAAGAATCGTTACAGATAGCAGAGAATACGAATGCTGCAATAGATATTGCAACGGGAGATTATATCGTATTTGCAGACCATGATGATATATTATCGGTAGATGCATTATATGAATGTACTAAGTGCATCAATGAAAATCAAGAAGTGGATATGATATATTCTGATGAGGATAAGGTGTCCATGGATGGACAAACATATTTTGAACCACATTTTAAGCCGGATTTGAATATGGATCTGCTGTGTTCGGTTAATTATTTTTGTCATCTGGTTGTGGTCAAAAGACAGCTGTTAGAACAGGCCGGGAAATTAAATGGAGAATATAATGGGGCTCAGGACTATGACTTTGTGCTGCGCTGTGGGAAAATACAGATGCAGTGTATCATATTCCGAAGATATTGTATCATTGGCGGGCACATATGGATTCAACGGCTGAAAATCCGGAAAGTAAACGCTATGCCTTTGAGGCGGGTAGAAGAGCAATTCAAAAAGCACTATGAACGGATCGGATTAAAGGATGCATATGTAGAAGAAACAGCATATCCCGGAACGTATCGTACACGTTACAAATATGCAGACAAACCGAAAGTGTCGATCATTATTGATGAGATTACGAAGAAGGAATTACTGGGAAAAACTTTGCAATCAATAAAAAGCAAATGATTATCCGGATTATGAAGTGATTATAGTAGATTGTACAGAGAAGAAAGAAATAGAAAAATTCGTTGAAAAGTATCAGGATAAGCGAATACGTGTAAAACGAGGGGAAAAGATATGGACAGCAGCCAAACGGAAAAAATGAAGGGGCTGGCTGTGCAGAGGGAGAGTATCTAATCTTCTTGGCTGGAAATGCAGAGTATGCGGACAAAGAAGGAATATCAGAACTGGTTTCCGTGGCTATGAGAAGTGATGTCGGAGTAGTTGGGACAAGAAGTTATTATAAGAACGGAACAGTAGAGCATGCGGGCTGTGTGATCGGAATGAATGGGACTGCAGGAAGCCTCTTTGAGCACACACACTTCGAGGAGAAAATGGATATTTTTCACATATTGTTACACAGATGCAGTATAGTGCAGTTGCAGGTGCGTGTATGATGGTGAAGAAAGATATATTTGAAAAAGTGAATGGATTTGATGAGGATTACAAAGGAGAACTGGGAAAAGTGGATCTTTGCCTGAAAATTAGAAATAAGCATATGAGTGTTGTTTATAATCCGTATGTGAAAGTGATGCGTTGGAGTAACGAACTGCGAAACAACGAAAATGATGAAAAAACTTTTTAAGAAACAATGGGCAGAAATATTGGAAAAGGACGATCCGTATTATAACAAGAATTTGTCATTGAGTGTATCAGGATGTAATATAAGATAAGATTATTGTTATCAGGAATGAAAAAAAGTATGAGGAAAAAAATTATGGGAAAGAAAAAAGTTGTTTTAGATCAATTTGATTTTATCCGTGCAATAGCATGTTTGGGAATTGTATTGTATCATTTTGCAGTAGAATATGGCTGGCCGGATATATTTAATAATTATGTTGGTGGTGTTACCTATGGAGATATTTACGTTACAGTATTTTTCTTCATTTCGGGTGCATTACTATTTTATAATCATAGTAAAATAGATGATTTAAAATTATTTTATAAAAAAAGAGCATTATCTATCTTCCCGGCATTTTATATTGCATGGGGATTAATGTATATAAGGGATGTGCTGAGATATAAAAGTTTGTTTTACAGAGGAAACCCGGCCAGCATTATTTTGTCTTTGATTGGAATGGATGGATACCTTACATTTAAGATAAATGATTATTATATTCTGGGAGAATGGTTTATAGGTGCGATCATCCTCCTCTATATCTTATATCCATTACTTACGTGGATGAAGAAAGAATATAAGTGGGTTACATTTGGTTTAGTGATTCTTTTTACATACTTTCCCTGAAAATTAATTTAACGGGGATGGTATCTTTTCGGATGTTACCATCTTGTCTGATTAGTTTTTATGCAGGTATGCTTTTGTTGAACACAGAAAAAGGGCTGAAAAAAATACTGGTGGATCGCAGGAATTTTATTAGTGATTTTGAAATGCATTGAACCGGGCAATATGAATATAAAAAGGACATATCGCAGGTTTCCTTATGGCATATATGTTATATGGTATTGGTACTTATTTAATGAAAAATAAATATTATAAACAAGGTGATGAAATTTATTGGCGGCATTTCATATGAGGCCTTTTTTTGACACACCATGTTACGATTTGCCTGTTTATAAAGTTTGTACCTACAGATGCGACGGTGATGATGCGAGTAATATTATTGATTGCAATTTTGGCGGCGACCGGTATTTCGGCTGTTGTTTTAAAACAGGTATGCAAAACAATCATGTCTTTAGGGAAGAGCACGAAAGAAAAATATTGCTTAATAAAAATGTATGACAGAATTTAAAGAAGGTGAAAAGTATTGAAAAAACCAGGCTACTATTCATCCGGTGAATTTGCCCGCATGGCCCACGTGACCCCTGCGGACAATTCGCTATTACGACAAACAGAATATATTAAAACCATCTTACGTCACAGAAGCGGGCGCAAGATTCTACACAGATGAAGACTTCGCCAGACTGCAGCAGATATTACTTTTTGAAAATATCTGGGATTTTCGCTGGACGATATCCGTGATATGACGATCGATGATGCAGACTATCACTTCATGCTCAATTCTCTTAACATTCAGTTGAAATTAGTCCGTGACCGCATCGAACAGATGCAGCTGGTGGAACAGGCAATTCAGGATACGTCGGATCTGATACAGAAAGAACATTCCGTCGACTGGAGCCAGATGTTGAAATCTGATTCATCTGACCGGCATGGAGAAAAGTATGAAGAACCAGTATCAGGATGCGCATCCAACATTTCCGCAAGAATTAACCTGCACAGTCTGTATTCACAGAATACGAAAGGATGGTTTCCATGGATTTTCGAAACAACTGGAATTAAAGCCGGGAATGAAGGTTCTGGAGCTGGGATGTGGAGATGGTACACTTGGAACGTGGACAGGGATAAGATCCCAAACAGACGGAGATTGTAGTATCAGATATATCGGATGGAATGTTAAGAGATGCCAGAAGTACGATCGGTGCAGACGACAGCAGGTTCAGGTTTCGTGTATTTGATGCCACAGAATACCTTATGATGAAGATTTATTTGATCTTGTAATTGCCAATCATGTGTTGTTCTATTGCGAGGATATTCCGAAAGTCTGTAAAGAAGTAAAACGTGTATTGAAGCCGGGAGGAAGATTTGTCTGCAGTACATATGGCAATGATCATATGAGAGAAGTGAGTGAACTGGTCCAGAAGTTCGATGACCGGATTGTACTGGCAGCAAAGAATTGTACGAGCGTTTTGGAAAAGAGAACGGAGAAGAGATTCTTCAGAAGTATTTTGAAAAGATAGAGTGGAGGCGGTATGAGGATTCGCTTATCGTACCGGAACCGGAGCCATTGATTTCTTATATCTTGTCGTGCCATGGAAATCAGGGACAGTATATTCTGGATCATTACAAGGAGTTCCAGTTAGCAGGTGGTTCAGGCACACGTCTGTATCCATTAACAATGGTAACATCAAAGCAGTTACTGCCAATTTATGACAAACCGATGATCTACTATCCAATGTCTGTTCTGATGAACGCAGGCATCCGTGATATCCTGATCATTTCCACACCACAGGATACACCAAGATTTGAAGAACTGTTATTAGGAGACGGACATCAGTTTGGTGTGAACTTATCTTATGCAAATACAGCCAA
>VOFC01001456.1_pt1 | contig 14001 bp, 22 predicted proteins | sample 5384161 | NCBI WGS metagenome assembly VOFC01 (sample SAMN12384722, study PRJNA508395) | human gut metagenome | isolation source: healthy gut B | host: Homo sapiens | reverse complement strand
ACGAAGTACAAGGCGTGTAGCGCAAAATATATGAGGAAAACAAGCCAATATGTAGTATAATATAAATATATGACAAATAGATGTACAGATTATTGGACAGGTAATTTTATATACTAAAAAAAAAGACAAAGGAGAACTTTTACAATGTCAGATATTAGTAAGATTGAAGAATTTTGGGATGATAATCCTATTGATGTATCAGCAGAAGTTAATTTTATATGGTCTATTGCAAATAAATTAAGAGGGCCATATCAAAGTGATAAATACAAAGATGTAATAATTCCTATGGTAATTATTAGACGTTTTGAATGTGCATTACAGGAAACAAAAGATGCAGTTGTTGCGCAGTATAAAAGATGCCAACATATCCTGCAAAGGCTATGTATAAGATTTCTGGCTATCAGTTTTATAATACAAGTGAATTTACATTAGCAGAGCTTGTAAATGATGCGGATCATCTTGCATCAAATTTTAAAAGCTATATTAATGGCTTTTCCGCCAACATTCAAGACATTATAAAAAATCTTGAGTTTGATAAACAGATTGATAAGATGGATAAGCATAACAGACTTTTAGCAGTAGTAAAAGCATTTAGTGAAATAGATTTAGATCCAAAAGTCATTGATAATATGAAAATGGGATATATCTTTGAAGAACTTATTAGAAAATTTTCTGAAAATGCCGAAGCTGGTGATCATTACACAGGTAGAGATATTATAAAAAAGCAATGGTTTCAATTCTACTTGCAGAGGGTTGTGATGATATATTTGATGATGGAAAAATTGTAACAATATTAGATCAAGCCGCTGGAACTGGCGGTATGCTCTCAACTGCAAACAATTATATTAAACGTTTTAATCCGACAGCAGATGTAAGATTATTTTCACAAGAAGTAAATCCAGAGTCTTATGCTATGTGTCTTGCAGAAATGCTTATTCGTGGACAAAATGCGGATAATATCAGATTACAAGACACAATGAAAGCAGATTGCTTTACAGATACAAAGATGAGATTTGTTATAGAAAATCCACCATTTGGACAACCATGGGGTGGTAAGGATGCACCAGAAGGTGACGAAGAAGCAGTAAAAGCAGAAGTATTAAAGGGAACATCTGGAAGATTCCCAGCAGGAGCACCAAGTTCTGGAGATATGCAGTTATTGTTTATTCAGTCGGCAATAAATAAGATGGATGATGAATGTGGTAGAGCCGCTATTATTGAAAATGGTTCACCTTTATTTAGTGGTGGTACATCATCTGGTGAATCACAGATCAGAAGATGGTTGCTTGAAAATGACTATATAGAAGCAATTATCCAGTTAAGTACAGATATGTTTTACAATACTGGAATTACTACATATATTTGGGTACTTTCTAAAAATAAAAAGAGCAGAAAGAAAAGGCAAAATACAGCTTATTGATGCATCAAGTTTGCACACTCTTTAAGAAAAAACATTAGGTAATAAACGAAAAGAGATTACACCAGAAGATAGAATTAAAATTACAAAGTTATATGCAGACTTTAAAGAAAATGAGCACTGCCAGATTTATGATAATACAGAATTTATCTATCGTGAATATGCGGTTATGCAACCACTTCAAAGAAGCTATGCAATAACAGAAGATAGAATAAATGCAATGCTTTCAAGTGGTGCGTTATCAACTCTCTATGATGAAGCAAAAGTTGATGAACTTGAAAACATGGATGAATTAACAGGTAAGGATAAAAATAAATTAGATAATTTTAAGAAAAATAAGCCTATATATGATGCTATTATTGATGCTCTAAATAGTGCTGTATCTGATAAGATATATAAGAATCCAGAAACATTTACACCAGTAGTAAATAATATTCTATCTGGAATTATTTCAGATGCAAAAGATTTAAAAAAGATTGCTGATAAAATCATAAAAGGATTATCGGTAATGGATAAAACAGCAGATATTCAAAGAGATAAAAAAGGCAATGTGATTTATGATACAGAAACAAAAGATACAGAAATAGTACCATGGGAAACAAATATTGATGATTATATGGCAAGTGAAGTATTACCACATGTACCAGATGCAAAGGCATTTTTTGAAGAAGATTTAGGCAAGAAAAATCCCGTAATAAAGACTGGTGCAGAAATACCATTCACAAGATATTTTTATAAATATCAAGCTCCTGCATCAAGTGATGAACTTGCTAAAAGATTCAATGAATTAGAGGCTTCCGTTGATTCAAGAATTAAAAAATTATTCGGAGGTAATTAATATGGCAGAAATGAAAGATAGTGGTACTGCTTGATTAATACCATTCCGAAGGAATGGAAACTAAAAAAAAATCAAGTATGCACTTAAAAATAGAAATGAAAAAATAACAATCCAATAAGAAGTAAAAATATTTTATCACTTACTGCAAAACAGGGGGTTATTCCTCTTGAAGAAAAAGAAGGTGGTGGAAATAAACCCAAAGAGGATTATTCAGCATATAAGTTAGCATATCCAAATGATATTGTTATGAATAGCATGAATGTATTATCTGGTTCTGTTGGATTGTCAAAATATTTTGGTTGTGTAAGTCCTGTGTATTATATGTTAAGACCAATAGATGAAAAAAGATGATGTAAGATATTACAATTATATTTTTCAAACTACAGTTTTTCAAAGAAGTTTATTGGGACTTGGAAATGGTATTCTTATGAAAGAATCTGACAATGGGAAATTAAATACTATTCGTATGAGAATACCATTAGATAAACTTGGAAATTTATTAATTCCCGTTCCAGATAGTTCAATACAAAGAAAAATAGCAGATTACCTTGATAGTATTATTCCTAATATAGATATGCTTCTTGCTGATATTGAAAAGCAAATAGAAACACTTGAAGAATACAAAAAATCAATTATCACAGAAGCAGTAACAAAAGGATTAGATCCAGATGTTGAAATGAAGGATAGTGGGATTGAATGGATTGGGATGATTCCTAAACATTGGAACGTAACTAAATTTAAGTATATATGTAGTGTAAAAACAAATCTTGTAAATGTAAAAAAAATATCAAGAATATCCACAAATATCTCCAGATAATATTGAAAAAGATTCTGGTATTTTATTAAATTATAGTACAGTAGCTGAAGCGGGGGTTATTAGTGATAATCATTTATTTTTTAAAGGGCAGATTTTATATTCAAAAAATTCGTCCAAAGTTAAATAAAGCAACTATTGCTCCATTTAATGGATTATGCAGTGCCGATATGTATCCAATAGAAACTAATGAAAATACAATGTTTGTTATGTATATGATATTATCACAGTATTTTTTGAATCAAGTATCGTTGGTGACTGAAGATCGTGTTAAAATGCCTAAGATTAATCAGGAAGAATTGGGAGTAATTAAAATTGTATTACCCGATAATATAAATGAACAAGAAAAATTGTTTTATATTTACATCAAAAATGTCAAGATATTTCAAAAGCTATTGAAGAAAAAAAAAGAACAGTTAGAAACACTTGAACAGTACAAGAAGTCGATTATATATGAATACGTGACAGGGAAGAAGGAGGTTAAATAGATATGGCATTTGAGGAAGAATTAAATGCACTTGTGCAACGAGCAAAAAGTAAATGATGAAAATCCGTCAAGTACAGCATCATATGAAACAATTAATAGAACTTTAAATGGAAATAAAAAAAGACATGAAGTTTGGATGAATGATGTCGATATTTTTTACAACAAATATTTAAAGGAGCATCCGCTTGGTCAAAAAATCAACACATGGTTGTTTCACAGAAAATATGATCAGTTAGTAGCGGCATTGGAAAGTATAAGTGAAGATAAAGATTTTATAAATAAAATGAATGGTATATCAACTGTGGAAGTACCCAAATATAAAGCAAAAATGCTACCAGAATTTGATGTGTTTATTTCTCATGCTAATGCAGACAAAGAAGATCTTATAGAAGAATTGTACAACTCGCTTAATAAATTAGGAGTTAATATATTCTATGATAAAGAAATATTAGAATGGGGCGATAAATTCAAGGATAAGATTCTTGAAGGAACTAAAAATCAGAATTTGCAATTATTGTTATATCAACAAATTTCTTTTGGTAGAGAATGGACAGAAAGAGAACTATCAGAATTTTTGAATAGACAGAATCAGAACGGACAAAAATTGATACTTCCAATTTTACATAATATAACGATTGAATAGTTAAAAGAAAAATATCCATCAATAGCAGATATACAGGCGATTGATTCATCAAAATATACTTGTGATCAAATTGCGTTGTTATTTGCAAGACAATTTATTAAAAGATTAAAAGCATATTAGTGGAGGAAGTACAAATGAATGAAATATTGACTGAAAAGCAGTATCAACATTTCATCATGGACTATCTAAAATATAAAAATGGTTATGTTGTAAGAAAAGATAAAGAATATGACCTTACATGCAATGGATAGAGAAATGTTATTCAATTTTTTGAACGGCACACAACCAGATGAAATGGAAGCATTAAGAAAAAGTATATAAGCATGATTTAGAAGAAACACTTGTAAATTATATTAATGCAGAAGTTACAAAGGCACGTAGTAGCTTACTTGATGTTTTAAAGCATGGTATAGAAATTTCAAATATAAAACTCGATTTGATGTATACAAAACCTGCAACGGACTTTAACAAAGAACTTGTTGAAAAATATGAAAAAAAATGTATTTTCTGTTATGGAGGAAGTCTGGGCATCTGATAAAGAAAGAATAGATCTTGTAATATTTTTTAAATGGACTTGCGATTATGACATTTGAATTAAAATGTAATGTAGCAGGACAAAGCTATGAAGATGCAATTTATCAGTACAGAACAGAAAGAAATCCAAAGACAAGACTATTTTTTATTCAAGGCTGGTGCATTAGTAAATTTTGCAATGGATTTAGAACAAGTTTATATGACAACCAAACTTGAAAAAGATGCAACATTCTTTTTTTTTTACCTTTTAATATGGGTAATGGTGAAGGTGTCAATGCAGGTGCAGGAAATCCAATATATGAAGATAAACATAGTGTTTTCTATATGTGGGAAGATGTACTTACAAAGGATTCTATTCTTGAAATAATAAGCAAATTTATGTTTATTGAAGTGAAAGAAAAGGAAGATGAGGCTACTGGTAAAAAAAGAAGATAAAAAGAAAATATTATTTTCCCTCGATTCCATCAAAGAGATGTATTACATAAGATACTTGCAGATGTATATGAAAATGGATCTACACAGAATTATTTAATACAACATTCTGCAGGATCTGGAAAAACAAATTCTATTGCTTGGCTTGCTTACCGATTATCTTCACTTCATGATGCGGATAACAAAATTATTTTTGATAATATCATTATTGTTACTGATAGAATAGTTGTAGATAGACAGTTACAAGCGGCAGTTATGGGGATGGAGCATAAATCTGGACTTATAAAAGTTATGGATGAAAAATGCAACTCATCTGATCTTGCTATTGCTCTTGATGGAAATACAAAGATTATAGCAACAACTATTCAGAAATTTCCATATATTGTAGATGATGTGGCAAATTTGAAAAACAAGAAGTTTGCAGTAATCATAGACGAAGCACATTCATCAACAGCAGGAAAAGATATGGCGGCTGTGACAATGACACTTGGATCTGGTGAAGTAAGTATAGATGAAAGCACAACTGAGGATTTAATTGTTGAAGAAATTGCAAAGCATGGAAAACAAGAAAATGTATCTGTATTTGCATTTACAGCAACACCAAAGCCAACCACAATACAGTTATTTGGTAGGGTAAATAAAAAGGACAAAGAGAAGCATTTCATATCTATTCTATGAAGCAGGCAATAGAAGAAGGCTTTATTCTTGATGTGTTACAAAATTACACAACCTATAAGACCTATTACCAGATTAATAAAGAAATTAAAGAAGACCCTACGTGTAACACAAATCGTGCCAAAAGACAAATTGCCAGATTTGTTGAATTACATGAAACCAACATAGCACAAAGAATAGAAGTTATTGTTGAACATTTCAGAACCACAGTAATGGATGAACGTGGCGGAACTGCAAAAGCTATGGTAATAACGAATTCAAGAGAAAGTGCTGTAAAAATATCGTCAAGCATTTGAAGAGTACATAAACAAAAAAGGATATAATAATATTCGTGCATTAGTGGCATTTTCTGGAAAAGTGACATTAAAAGATGATGAAAAGGAATATACAGAAGCAGGACTAAACGGATTCAGTGAAGATAAATTACCAACAGAATTTGAAAAGGATGATTATAAGGTATTGCTTGTTGCGAATAAGTATCAGACAGGCTTTGATCAACCTAAATTATGTGCAATGTACATTCTTAAAAAATTAAGAGGTGTAAATGCTGTACAGACATTATCAAGACTTAATAGAATCTGTCCACCATATGACAAGAAAACATTTATACTTGATTTTGTAAATAACTATGAAGATATACAGGCGGCATTTTCAAAATATTACACAACAACACTTTTGTCCAACTCTGTTACACCATCTGCAATTTATGATTTAGAAGCAAAAAATAGATGGATATACAGTAATAGATCCATTGGATATAGAAGATGCAAATGAAATTTTATATAAAGATGATATTACAGCAAAGGAAAAGAAACGATTAACATTCTTATTCCAGAAAGTAAAGAAGAACATAGATAAACTTGATTATGAAGAACAAAAAAGAGCTTGTAATGACAATGAGGCGATTTGTTCGTTTCTATGAATTTTTATTACAGGTATCGTGTTTTTGAAGATATTGAATTACACAAGAAATATAGATTTATAGCTTTATTGCTTGCATATGTAAATATAAAGCACCCAGGCGGTGGATTTAATTTAGATGGAAAGATAACAGCTATGAATTTTGTTCAGAAGAAGAAAGCCGAACATAAATCAAAATTAAAATCTGATCCTGTTACGAAACTTCCGACAGCAGACCATTTTGCGTTATCAGAAGATAAAGAGGAGAAACTATCACAGATAATAGCAGAAATCAACAGTATAGCAGGAAAAGAATATGATAATGATGTAGCAGTAAAAGCAATGCTTCAGATAAAAGACATTATGATGAAATCGGAGAAGCTAAAAACATCAGCAAAGAACAATACAGAAAAAAGATTTTGAATTTGCATATTTTGACAACATAGATGATGCATTAATAGAGGGATTGGAGCAGAATCAAGACTTTTTTCAGCTTATTACTAAGCAATGATGAAATGAAGAGAAAAGTACTTGGCATTTTCTCGGATGAAATATATAACAGCTTGAAAGAAGCAGAATAGAAAAATGCAGGTTGAAATATACCTGCTTTTTTTATATACTTGAAATATACCACAATATATAGTATTTTATAAAATAGAGCAACCACAATATGGTGTATAGTTTTAAGCTGGAAGCGATAGAAATATTTTTTGTTAGTAAAACATCATAAATAAAAAGTTGTCCTATATGTCACAAAAGAAAGTATTACTATGGAGATATAAACAATGACAGGAGGTAAATTATATGTCAGCAACAACAAGTGAATTATTAGATTCATATACAAAAATGTTGGATAGTGAATTTTATAAAAATCTAAAAGGTATAACAGCAGGAATAGAAGCACTACAAAAATCACTTGTAGGAAGTGATTTACATAAGCAGATGCAAGCATGGCAAACTGTATTAAACGATCCAGAAAGTTCTATTAATAAATCCATGCGTATGTGGTCTGAATTTTCAATAAATATTGATTATGGAAAATTGACTGGATTACAGGCAGGATTACAACAATTAGCTGATCAGATGCCTAAAATAGACATGAGCTCATTTGCAGGCTTACAATCTCATTTAGGCGAATTATTGAATACAGATACTATAATTAATTCCAAATTTTCAGAGGTTATTGATTATATGAAACAGCAAAAAGAAATTGAAGAGCCAGATATTGGAAAGGAAGAATTAAAAAATAATATCATAGAAGAAATTGATAATAAGGATGCTAAAAAATACCATAAGAAATAGTGAATTTCAAAAAAGCTGTATGCAGAATGATATGTTTTATTTTGTTGACAGCTTGTACATATTTATATCAAGCTGGTGGGATTGAAAATGCATCAGTAAATGATTTTATCAATTATATAATGGGATATATAGTGCCCTCGCTGTTATCAAGTTGTTTATATAATAATGGTAGTATGATAGCAAATACATGCGTTGAAAAAAAATAATGAACAGTAATTTATATAAGTGTTGGATTTTGGTATAATTAATCTATCACGAAAAGAGAAGGAGGTTTTATTTATGCCAAAAGAAAACATATTTTCTGGCAAGTATGAACCAGATCGGGATACTTGTACAGAAGCAAACGAAAGTAATGTTGCCAGATTCAGAACAGCAATGTTAGAGCTATGGAAATATACGAGGAAATAGCAAATTTGGATGAGGACATTTTTATAAAGGTAAATTCGGATAAAGTTCCAGTTGTATTGGCGAATAAGTATACAAATGACTTTGACTATAATGTTTGCAAGAAAATAATACATGAGGTAGAGAAGAATGCAAGAAAGCAGAATTCGAATCCTTTATTCTCTGTATCTTCATTAATTGATGTTGATGACATTGTGCCTCAGCAGGTTGGAATCTGGTATCAGCAAAAAAAGGAGAGGCGGAGCAATTAGGATTAAGCATTGAAGAATTAAGATTTGAGAAAAAGCAATATGAAGATAAAAAGAAGCAGTTCAAAAAAGCCAAAGGGAATGAAAGCCGGGTTATGTCTTTTTGTTACTTTTTCGGCTCTTGGAGTGCTTTTTTCCCGCTTATATGTGCATTGATAAATCATATGAATACACTTGAATGTTTGTGTTTACCAATAATATCACTTGCACTTTTCGGTATTTGTACTTTGAGTACATTTATATACTTAGCTTTATTATTGAGATGAAAAAATGTCGATATGGAGGGAGTAAGACATGAGAGCGATAGTTGAGAAGGTAAATTTTAAAAGAGGCTTAGTGACCTACGAAATTGATGGTTATGATTATGGATGGTTAGAGATATTGGATTCTGTTGAGGTGGAACCTGAAGAAATAATTGAAGGTCCATTTACAACGTTAGGAGAAGCAAAAATATATAAAAGAAGTACAGGTGAGACGATTAATGTTTTTATCGAGGATTACGGGATGTCGCGACAAAGGGCAATTGAAATGATTATGAGATAGGTAGCAGGAAGACTCTAGTATATCAATGATAGAAATTAGGTGATGTTAATGTATGAAAGTGAATTAATAATTGCTGTTCGTAATGGTAATGGAGAGATAATCGCTTCTCAGACATTTGAAGAGTTTATGAACGGAAGAAAGAATATTGAAATTTTAAATTATTACACAGGGCAAAAAGTTATTTGATATTCTATTTGACGATTTGGGTATTATTAGATATGAAGATAACGTTTTTGCATTGAAAACAATATTCCAATTGAACCCTGAAAAACAACTATGTCATTACTGGGAAAAATTGCTGAAGCAGTGATAGTAAGAAGATGTAGAGAAGATGAGGAGATTAATAAAAAATGGTTATCTATTGCTAGAAGAAAAAAAACTAAAAAGCAAAACAGCAGAGCGTTTTCAGGCGGTGGGTACTGGGCTTATGAGAACAAAGATTGATTATCCATCAATCTATAATCCAGCAGATACACAAAGGGATATAGTTTGGGTGGATGATGAAGGAATGAGAGCGATGGTCAAGTCGTCTTATGCTGCAGGTATAGAGGCGGGTCTACAGATAAAGGTGAGCAGAAATGGCATGGGCTATTTTTTTTCAGGACCTATGTAACTTGAGATATGAAGTTCCGGTAGTATATTTTGATATAAGTCATGATTATGATAAAGTTGCAAGAGAATTGGTATTAAATCAGAGATTTTGTGGCAAGCCGAGTTCTACTATTATTATAGAAGAAAACTTTGTAAGAGCTAGTGCGATAGATTATAATGGGTATGAGGAAGTGTGCTTTTATGAAGATTTGGTTATGGCGTTAGTAACAGGTAAACTAACGGTTGAGGATTTGCTGAAGAATAAGACTGTTTGTGAAAGTGAAACATTTAGAAACTCATTATTATCTGCTACGATTTCACAAATACCACTTCAGAATATTATTATTAAATGATAAACAGTCCGCCAGAATGGTGCAACTTTTTGTAATTAGCGTTCAGGAGTGCAAAAAATAACAAAAGCACCAAATTGTGCGCGAATGTTAATACGAAGTGAAGTTATACCGCATGTGGAGACGGTGACAATGCTCCAAAGGAAAAACACCTGAAACTCCTTGAATTTAGGCACTTTGAGCGACATATCCTGTTTTCTCAAAGTGAACGAAAAGACAAGAAAAAAGTGGCAATTTCCAGTGGTGTAAAAACCCGTTGAAACCATGGAAAATGATGGGTAGAATGCATGATAAATATTTGATTGCAGATGGTAAGACATATATTCTTGGCGGAAGAAATACATACAATTATTTCCTGGGGATTTTCCGGGACATAAGAACTATGATAGAGACGTGTTAGTGGTTTGCGATGAACCTGAGAAAGAAAATTCAGTTAACCAGTTGTTAGAGTATTTTGAAACGATATGGGAACAAGAAGACAGTGGTTATTTTCATAACAATAAAAAACTGGCAAATAGAACAAATCCTATTCACACAGGTTCCAAAGAACCAGTAGTGTGGTATCAATTGGGAGAATTGATGAAAAATGCAAAAAATCGTGTGAAGATCCACACGCCATACATTATCTGTAATGATATGATGTATAATACATGGGAGGAGATTGCAGAGAACGTTTCAGATTTTTCTATCATGACCAATTCGGTTGCCAACAATGGAAATCCGTTTGGTTCTGCTGATTATGCGAGAAACAGAAACAGAATTTTAAATACAGGAATTGATATCTGGGAGTATGAAGGCGGCTATTCTTACCACGGAAAAAGCATCCTGATTGATGATGATCTATCCGTAATCGGTTCCTTTAACATGGATATGAGAAGCACGTATCTGGATACGGAACTGATGCTTGTAATACGTAGCAAAGAGATTAATAAACAGTTGGAAGAAGGCATGATGGAATATGAAAGAGTGTCCCGACAGGTATTGGAAGATGGAACCTATCGTGATCCGTATCATGTAGAGCCAATTGAATTGACAAAGAAGCGTCAGAGAAACGTATTTTTGGTACAGCATCTGCTTGGATGGGCAAGGTATCTGTTTTAATAAAGGAGGAAGGAAATCGTGTTTCAGATATTAATTGTAGAAGATGATAAAGAATTAAGCCAGCTATTCCAAAAAGTGCTTGAGAAGAATGGATATCAGGTCAAAAGTGCATCGGATGGAGCACTGGCATTAGAAGTATTGGATAAGGAATATATTGATCTGATCATTTCTGATATTATGATGCCGGTTATGGATGGCTATGAACTGGTGTCAGAACTTCGCTCAGCAGGATATCAGATACCAGTGCTTATGATCACTGCGAAAGGTTCCTTTGATGATATGCGTCAGGGATTTCTTTCGGGAAGTGACGATTATATGGTAAAACCGGTAAATGTGAATGAAATGGTTTTAAGAGTCGGAGCACTGCTTCGCCGTGCACAGATACTGAATGAACACAAAATTGTGATCGGTTCAACAGAGTTTGATTATGATGCAATGACGGTTACAACTGATAAGGAAAGTCTTGTTTTGCCTAAAAAAAGAATTCCTGCTTTTATATAAGCTTGCAGCTTCGCCAGGCAGAACATTTACAAAACAACAGTTGATGGATGAAGTATGGGGATACGAGACGGAGGCAGACCCACATACGATAGAGGTACATATAGGAAGAATCAGAGAGCGTTTTAAAGATAACCCTGATTTTGAAATCGTAACAATGCGTGGAATTGGATACAAGGTGGTGAAAAAAATGGAACAAAAAAAGAAAGAAAAAGGATTGCGGATCCGATCCTGTCTGACCGGTGCAATCTGGCTGGCACTTGTATTTTCAACAGTCATATCTGCGTTATTATTTGCTTTTTTGAATCATTTTTTTAATCTGCCTGGTAGCATACCTGTGCTTGGCTGGCTTTTGATTTTTAATACATTGATTGCAGGGCTGATTACTTCCTTTATCAATGCAAGGTTGCTAGAACCAATTACCAGACTCAGTAAAGCAATGAAGGAAGTTTCGCAGGGAGATTTTGAACAGCACTTGGAAACGAACAGCCGTATCGCAGAAGTTGGAGAATCTTACCAGAGTTTTAATGTGATGACAAAAGAGCTTCGTGCAACAGAAGTACTGCAGATGGATTTTGTCTCCAATGTTTCTCATGAGTTTAAGACCCCGATCAATGCCATTGAAGGGTATACAATGCTTCTTCAGGGAGAAGAACTGTCTCAGGAGCAAGAGGAATATGTAGAAAAAATCCTGTTTAATACCCAAAGGCTTTCCGGATTGGTTGGAAATATTTTGCTGTTATCCAAGTTAGAGAATCAGAACATACCAATGAAAAAAACAGAATATCGTTTGGATGAACAGATCCGTCAGGCATTTCTTTCCCTGGAGACAAAATGGACAGAAAAAGAAATTGGTTTCCAGGTAGAGCTGGAGGAAGTTAAATATACTGGGAATGAAGGACTTTTTATGCATATATGGATGAATCTTTTAGATAATGCGATTAAGTTCAGTCCTGCAAAGGGGACAATTATGATGTTTCTGAAGCAGGAAAAGGATTCTGTAATGTTTATTCTGGAAGATGAAGGACCGGGAATAGAGGATGATGTGAAAACCAGAATATTTGATAAATTTTATCAGGCAGACGGTTCTCACAAAGCAGAAGGAAATGGTCTCGGCCTTGCACTTGTGAAACGGATCGTAGATAGTGCTGGCGGGACAATCAAGGCAGAAAACCGGGAATATGGTGGATGCAGATTTGTTGTAGAGCTTCCAATACAGAAAGATGAGGCCATATAAGTTTAAGAAAAACAGATAGAGGAGGAATTACATGACATTTTATCAGGAATTGCAGTTAAATCTATTTTCAGTATCTTATTTGGAAATGAGAATAGTATTGTGGGTGTAGTAGTTTTATTATGCCTTATGGTATTTCGGAATGCGGATCTGGGGATCCATACCGGACAATCTACGATGCTTTTGGCTTTGTTCTTTGTAATTATGACTGTATGTCCACATTTAGCAAATCAGTTTTCACCGGTATTGGGAATGCTGTTAAATATTGCGGCACTGGCTGTGTTGATTCTGTTCGGATGCCATAATCCATTCATGTTTAATCAATCTACATTGGTTCTTGGGTATCTGCTGCTATATGGTTATGATGTTACGGGAAAAAGCTATCAGATGCGATTAGTCGGAATGGCTTTAGGTGCAGCACTTACCTGCTTTCGTATTTTATCGAATCATAAAAACAGAACTTATAAAAGAAATCTGAAAGATCTGATACAAGAATTTGATATCACTTCTTCCAGAACAAAGTGGCAGTTATGTCAGATCATATGCGTACCGGTCGTCCTTTGCATTGCAGAACTTTGTAATATGCCACGTGCAATGTGGGCTGGTATTGCGGCCATGTCCGCGATTTTGCCATTTATGGAAGATATGCACTACAGAGTCCGTAAAAGGATTGTCGGAAATATTGCGGGTGTTATATGTTTTACAGTGTTATATTTTCTGCTTCCTTCGTCAATCTATGCATATATAGGAATTCTTGGAGGAATCGGTGTAGGATTTTCAGCACAATATGGCTGGCAGGCAGTATTTAACACATTTGGTGCTTTAGCCATTGCTGCAGAGACTTATGGACTACAAAGGAGCGGTTAGTCTTAGAGTGATTCAAAATGTAAAAAAGGAAAGTGAGGTGACCGTACATGCAGAGTGAAGTGAATCAGGAAGAAAATTTGAATAGAATTATTACGGTTCCTAATCTTCTTTCTTTTTTTCGG
>VOFC01001289.1_pt1 | contig 14001 bp, 14 predicted proteins | sample 5384161 | NCBI WGS metagenome assembly VOFC01 (sample SAMN12384722, study PRJNA508395) | human gut metagenome | isolation source: healthy gut B | host: Homo sapiens | reverse complement strand
ATCTGGCGTGCTTCGTCAGCCCAGCTCATAAAGCGCTTGAAGTTAGCGTTCTCGGTGGAAGCGACGGTAGCGATCTGGCCCTCGTAGATGTTGCCGGTGGAGCCATCAATGCTCATCCAGTCACCCTCATGGAAGGTGTGGCCGTTGATGGTGATAACCTTTGCATCGTAATCGATAGCAACATCGTTATCATTGCCGCAGCCGGAAACACAGCAGGTACCCATGCCACGTGCAACAACAGCTGCGTGGCTGGTCATGCCGCCGCGGACGGTCAGGATGCCCTGAGAAACCTGCATGCCGACGATATCTTCGGGGCTGGTTTCCAGACGGACCAGAACGACCTTCTTCCAAGCTTCGTCCTTGACCTTCTCTTCAGCATCTTCAGCGCTGAAGACAACGCGACCGCAGGCAGATCCCGGAGAAGCAGCCAGGCCCTTGCCGATTGCTTCAGCAGCCTTCAGGGCAGCAGCGTCAAACTGCGGGTGCAGCAGGGTATCCAGCTGCTTGGGCTCAACGCGCAGTACAGCGGTGCGCTGATCGATAACGCCCTCATCAACGAGGTCGCAGGCGATCTGCAGAGCAGCCTGTGCGGTGCGCTTGCCGTTACGGGTCTGCAGCATGAAGAGCTTGCCATCCTCGATGGTGAACTCCATGTCCTGCATATCCTTGTAGTAGTTTTCCAGGCGGGTTGCGATCTCAACGAACTGATCGTAAACCTCAGGCATTTCCTCGTGCAGCTTGCTGATCGGGGAAGGAGTACGGATGCCGGCAACGACATCTTCGCCCTGAGCATTGATCAGGTACTCGCCCATCAGCTTCTTTTCGCCGGTAGCGGGGTTACGGGTGAAAGCAACACCGGTGCCGGAACGCATGCCGGAGTTACCGAAAGCCATCTGCTGAACGTTGACAGCAGTGCCCCATTCGTAGGGGATTTCGTTCATCTTGCGGTAAACGTTGGCGCGCGGGTTATCCCAAGAACGGAAGACGGCCTTGACAGCGCCGATCAGCTGTTCTTTCGGATCCTGCGGGAACTCTTCGCCCTGCTTCTCCAGGTAGATGGCCTTGAACTCCTTGACGAGTTCCTTCAGGTCCTCAGCGTCCAGCTCGATATCCTGCTTAACGCCCTTGCGCTCCTTCATAGCGTCGATACGCTCTTCAAAGAAGCTCTTGCCCAGCTCCATGACGACATCAGAGTACATCTGGATGAAGCGGCGGTAGCAGTCATATGCAAAACGGGGGTTAGAAGTCTTCTTTGCCAGACCTTCAACAGCCTGGTCGTTCAGGCCCAGGTTCAGGATGGTATCCATCATGCCGGGCATAGACTGACGTGCACCGGAACGAACGGAAACCAGCAGCGGGTTCTCGATATCGCCGAACTTCTTGCCAGTCTGCTCTTCCAGGATTCCCATGTACTTGAAGATGTCAGCCTTGATCTCATCGTTGATCTCACGGTTGTCAGCATAGTACTGGGTGCAGGCTTCGGTGGTGATGGTGAAGCCCTGAGGAACCGGCATGCCGGCATGGGTCATTTCTGCCAGACCAGCGCCCTTGCCGCCCAGAATGTTCTTCATGGTCGTCTGGTCGCCGCCAAATGCGTCATGGCCCTCTTTGAACAAATACAAAAACTTCTTGCTCATAGGTTACCTCCAACAAAATTACGGTTTCTTCCCGGTGTGCCGCGCACACCCGCAAAATAAGAATTTTCTCTCTTGCAAAGTCCATTATAACAGACTCAGCCCGGAATTTCCAGTACATTGTTAAATAAATGGCGAATATTTTCGCCGAAAATCTTACAAAGTTTTGGGGTCAGGCTCTTGCAATTTGACCAAAAATGCAGTAAATTATAATGGGTGAGAAGTTGGGAAATATTATTTTATTACATCCTGCAACACTTTTTCAATTCATCCCGCCCCGGCAGGCTTCAGCCCTGTTCCGGGGCTTTTTTGTAGGGCCGTATACTCTTTTGGCCCAAAACAGAAAGGGGTATTTTTATGTCCGAAGCGAAAGCCAAATACCTTGCCGCCAAAGCGGCCTTTGAAGAAACTTTTGAAAAGCACCTGCAGAACGGTGTGGAGTTCATCAGCGACCAGGTTTTTATTGACCCCGAAGTTGAGATTGCACCCGGCGCAGTGATCCTGCCGGGCTGCATCCTGCGCGGCAAAACCGTCATCGGGGCAAACTGCGTCATCGGCCCCAATACCTTATTGGAGAACACCATTGTTGAGGCCGGTTCCACCGTGAACGCCAGCCAGTGTTATGACAGCCATCTGGGCCCCAACAACAAGATTGGCCCCTTTACCCATGTGCGCACCGGCACCGTGACGGATGAGGGCGTGCACCTGGGCGCTTATGTGGAAACCAAGAACGCCAACTTTGCCGAGGGCAACACTGTCAGCCACCTGACTTACATTGGCGATGCCGATGTGGGCAAGTACTGCAACTTTGGCTGCGGCACCGTAACCTGCAACTATGACGGCGAGGGCAAGTACCGCACCACCATCGGCGATTATGCGTTCATCGGCTGCAACACCAACCTGGTGGCGCCGGTCAAGGTGGGCAGCCGCGCCTTTACCGCTGCCGGTTCCACCATCGGCCACGATGTGCCGGACGGTGCCCTGGGCATTGAGCGCGCCAAGCAGGCCGAAGTTGCCGCCTGGGGCGCCAAGAAGCTGGAAAAATACGTTGCCAAAAAACAGAAGCTGGAAGCCGAAAAGAAAAGCGACTGATGCCCCCTGACCTGCTGCAAGGAGGATTGCTGCCATGGCCATTTTGGAACGCACCCTGACCGGGGATTTTACCACCATCCTGACCGAGCTGGACGCTGTTGTAAAACAAAGTGTTTCGGCCACGCTGGAAGGTTCCAGTGATTTCAACTTCAGCACCGGCCGCTGTGCCGTGCGGGTATACGAACGCTACAGTGCCATTGGCAATGGCCGTGTTACCATGAGCCTGACCCTGCTGGAAGCTGACGGGCAGATCCGGCTTTCCGCCATCACATCCGGCGGCAGCCAGGCTGTGTTTTTCAAGGTCAACACCTTAGGTGCAGAATCCTTCCTGGATACCATCCGGGACACAGTGGAACGCTTTGCCCTTGGTGCACACTAAAATCACAAAATTACTATAAGGATTTTTACTATGGGACTATTTGGAGGTGGTTCCGGGGCAGACTGGCTGATTGCCGGTCTGGGCAACCCGGAGCCGAAATATGACGGCACCCGCCACAACACCGGTTTTGCCGCGCTGGATGCGTTGGCCGAAGCCTGGGGGTGCGAGATCAACAAAAGCAAATGGCAGGGCCTTTACGGCATTGTCCAGGTGGACGGCCGCAAAGTGATGCTGCTAAAGCCGCTGACCTATATGAACCTGAGCGGCCAGAGCATCGCCCCCGCCGCGGCATTTTACAAGATCCCGCGCAACCACATTATTGTGTTGTGCGATGACATTGCACAGGAGCCGGGGCACATCCGCATCCGGCCCTCCGGTTCTGCTGGCGGGCACAACGGGCTAAAGAGCATTATCGCTTCCACCGGCGGCGAGGATTTTTACCGCATCCGCATTGGCGTTGGCGCCAAGCCGCGCCCGGATTATGATCTGGCTGACTGGGTGCTGGGCAAGTTCCCGCCCGATGACGCCAAGCTTGTGACCGGCCGCCACACCGACGTGGAAGCCGCCTGCCGCCTGTTGATGGCCGGCAAGCTGGGCGAAGCGCAGAATAAATTCAACCACTGAGCGCGGATAGGCGTTCCGTAGGGGCGCACAGTGTGCGCCCCTTCCTGTTTTCTGTGTAAGATGCCCGCAAAGGAAGCGTTCTCACTTCAAATTTGCAATCCATCATTACACGGGATGTGGTTTAATGGAACACCTGCAGGGGTGTGCGCACTGTGGAAAACTTTGCCGATGGTGATAAACGCTGCACATGATTTGTAGGGGACGATGCTCGTCATCGTCCCGCATGACAGGTCTTGCCACATATTCCACCCTGCATACGGCCAACGTCCGCGGGCGAACAATGTTCGTCCTCACGTTCTCTACAAGATAAGAGCACAGCTTTTCCAATCATACAAATGTCAAAGCGGGCGGCCCATCTGGGCCGCCCGCCATTTGTCGTTCCATGCAACGCTTCTCTCAAAATTCACTTTGCCGTTTTGCTGCAAATATAGTACAATGGTTACGCAAAGCGCTGCTCATACCGGCGCACAAAAAGCGTATACAGCGCATAGCACACCATCAGGCAGACGGCATATACCCCGGCGAAGCACAGCCACGCGGCTGCGCCGCCCATCGCGGTGTTGGGCAGCAGCTCCAGCACCAGCGGGTGGGCCAGGTACAGCCAAAAGCTGCCCGCCCCCACAAATTCCACGGCCTGGGCGAACTTCTGATTTTCCGCCAGGCCAACGCCCTGCGGGTTCTGCACGGCCAATAGAACAAGCACCGTAAACACGCACTCGAACCCCGCCCGCTGGAAGTTGGTGAGCACTGCCAGCAGAATGCAGAATGCCCCGTATAAAAACTGCTTGTTCTCCCGCACTGCCGCAAACGCCGCCATGCCAAAGATAAAGCAGTACAGCGTCATGACCGGCGTTTTTGCGCTGAACTCGCTGATGTTGGCTTCTGCCGGGAAAGCCGCCAGACTGCTTTCAATTAAGCCGCCGATCCTGCCCTTCACCGCAAGGCAGACCACCAGCAACGCCAGCGCACCCCAAAAGCGTTTGCACAGCCGGTACAGCCACGGGGCCAGCAGATAAAAGAACGCAAAGGCGCTCATCGTCCACAGCACGTTGCGGTTGTTCCACAGCATCCAGTTATCACTGGGCAGCCACATCTGCAAAAATACAAAGTACCGCAGGTAACCCGGCCCGCACGGCCCGCCGGGGCCAAACAGCTGGGCTGCACTGGCGCCCGCCGCCAGATAGCGTACCGCATCGAACAGCCAGCGCAGCACCAGCACCAGCCAGTACAGCGGCAGGATCCGCCGGATGCGGCGCTGGTAATACGGCAGCGGCTCCGGGTGGCGGCTCAGGCTGGCCGCGGCCAGGTACCCGCTGAGCACAAAAAACAGTTGCACCCCCTGCGCGCCAACCGCGGCGGCATCCCCCAGGCCAACTTTCTGCCCGGTATGCACGCCCAGCACCATCAGCGCCGCCAGAATACGCAGCTCATCCAGCGCTACATTTTTATGTTTTGTCATCTTTCTATATTCTGCTCCTTATTGCAGCATTATTTGATTTCTTTATTCTGCCGAACTTTTTCGATTCCTTCTTTTCAAAGAAGGGGCAAAAACTCTCGTATTACTCGTATCCTCAAAATTATACATCACCCGCCCTATCATGCGCAAGCGCAGGAGGCACCATGTTTGACGCATTGTTTACCACCACAACCGAATACAAAAAACTGAGCCACGCGCTTTCCGGCAAAGGTGCATGCGCCCTGTTTGGGCTGCCCGCATCCGGCCGCGCACAGGTGTATGCCGCGCTGTGCCGCCAGTTGGATAAGCCGCTATGCATCGTGACCCCCGGCGAGGCCGAAGCCACCCGCTTTGCTGCTGACCTGAACACGCTGGGCATTCCCGCCGCCGTGTTCCCGGCGCGGGACTATGTGCTGCGCCCCATTGAGGGCACCGCCCGCGAATACGAGTACCGCCGCCTGGCTGTGCTGGGCGAGCTGGTAGGCGGGCGGCTGCGCGCCGTGGCTGTGCCCGCGGAAGCCCTGACCCAGTTCACCACCCCAAAAGAGGATTTCTGCGCCAACACCCGCACCCTCCATACGGGGGATACTCTGCTGCGGGATGACCTGCTGGCCGCTTTGTTTGGTGCCGGCTACACCCGCCGGGCCCAGGTGGATGGCCCCGGCCAGTTCTCTGTGCGCGGCGATATTGTGGATATTTTTGCTCCCGACCAGAAAATGCCGGTTCGTATGGAATTTTGGGGTGATGAGATCGATACCCTGCACACCTTTGACCTGACCACCCAGCGCCGCGAGGATGCCATTGATAAGTTTTACCTGAGCCCCGCGCGGGAAGTTCTGTTCGGCAAGCCTGCCGATGCCGCCGAGCAGCTTCGGGCCTTTTTGGCCAAGCAGCGCGGCAAAAAGAAAACCGCCATGGCGGACTGTATGGCCGCCGATCTGGACCTGCTGGATGGCGGTGCCGTGCCGGTCAACATGGACAAATACCTGGCCGTGCGCTACCCCCATCCCGCCACCGTGCTGGATTATTTTGACGACCCGATCCTTGTGGCCGAAGAGCCTGCTTCCATCCGGGAAGCCGACCGCGCGACCGCCTACCGCCGGGGCGAGGAACTGAAATCCCTGATCCTGGACGGCGTCCTCTGCGCTGGGCTGGATAACCTGTACGCGGACCCAAGCTACCTGTGGTCCAAAACCGGACACTACCGCACCATCTGTGCCGAGAACTTTGCCCGCAGCATGCCGGATCAGCCGCTGAAAGATATCATCAATGCCCCGGCTCACGCCCTGCCTGCCTGGAATGGCGAAGTCGCCGGGCTGCTGGAGGATTTGAAGCCGCTGTGCGATGCCGGTTATACCGTTACCCTGCTGGCCGGCACCGACCGTGCCGCAGCCGGTCTGGCACGCGACCTGCGCGATAAAGGCATTCTGGTTACCACCGATGCTGCAGCAGCCCCCGCTGCCGGGCTGGTGCAGGTTCTGGCGGGGCACCTTTCCGCTGGGTGCGAATTTCCGTTTGCCAAGTATGCTTTGCTGACAGGCCGTGCCTTTGGCGAAACCAGCTCCCAGAAGAAAAAGCGTAAAAAGGCCAAAGATGCCCTGAACAGCCTGACCGAGATCACGCCGGGCGATCTGGTGGTGCACCAGAACCACGGTATTGGCCGGTATGCGGGCATCCAGCGAATGGCGGTTCAGGGCGTTACCAAAGACTACCTGCGCATTGAGTACGATAAAAAAGATGTGCTGTATGTTCCCGTCACCCAGCTGGACCTGCTTTCCCGCTACACCGCGCCGGGGGATTCGGAGAATGTCAAGCTCAGCCGCCTGGGTGGGGCCGAGTGGACCAAGACCCGCAAGAAGGTGCGCGCCGCTACCGAGCAGATGGCCAAGGAACTGATTGAGCTGTACGCCCGCCGCAAAAGGGCGCACGGTCATGCCTTCCCACCAGATGATACCTGGCAGGGAGATTTTGAGCAGCGCTTTGCCTATGATGAAACGCCGGACCAGCTTTCCAGCGCGGCGGAGATCAAACATGATATGGAGCAGCCCTGGCCGATGGACCGCCTGCTGTGCGGCGATGTCGGCGTGGGCAAGACTGAGGTTGCCCTGCGCGCCGCGTTCAAATGTGTGATGGGCGGCAAGCAGTGCGCCATCCTGGCCCCCACCACCATTCTGGCGTGGCAGCATTTCAACACGGCCATCGCCCGCATGGAGGCCTTTCCCATCCGCATCGGGCTGCTCAGCCGTTACCGCAGCGCCAAAGAGCAGAAAGAGACCATCCGCGGCCTGAAAGACGGCACAGTGGACATTGTGGTGGGCACCCACCGCCTGCTTTCGGACGATGTAAAGTTCAAAGACCTGGGCCTTGTCATCATTGACGAGGAGCAGCGCTTTGGCGTAAAACACAAGGAAAAGCTGAAAGAGAACTTTATCGGGGTGGACATGCTGACCCTTTCGGCCACGCCGATCCCCCGCACGCTGAACATGGCACTGTCCGGCATCCGGGACATGAGCACCATTGAACAGCCGCCCTTTGAGCGCCAGCCCATTGAGACCTATGTGCTGGAATATGACGATGCCATTATTGCCGAAGCCATCCGGCGTGAGCTGGCCCGCGGCGGGCAGGTGTATTACCTGTACAATCGAGTCGAAACCATTGAGCAGTGCGCCGCCAAGGTGCAAAAGCTGGTGCCGGGTGCGCGGGTCGGCATCGCCCACGGCAAAATGACGGAGGAGCAGATTTCCTCGGTTTGGCAGCAGCTGTTGGACAACGAGATCGACGTGCTGGTCTGCACCACCCTGATTGAAACCGGCGTGGATGTGCGCAACTGCAACACCCTGATTATTGAGAATGCGGACCGCATGGGGCTTTCACAGCTGTACCAGATTCGCGGCCGTGTGGGGCGCTCCAACCGCAAGGCGTATGCCTATTTCACCTTCCAGCGCGACAAAGTGTTGACGGAAATTGCCTCCAAGCGGCTTTCAGCCATCCGGGAGTTTACCTCTTTTGGTTCCGGGTTCCGCATTGCGATGCGCGATTTCCTCAGGCCGGCTTCGCCCGCGTCAAAAGCCTCCCCTCACAGGGGTGGCCGGGCGATGGCCGGAGGGGCTTTGCCGGGCGTAAATCAAACCGCCCGTCCCCCTTTCTCACTCAAACACGTTCTCCTCATCCTCCACCACTTCACCAACGTGGTTTCCCTCGCTGTCCAGCCCGCGCTTGTCCAGCATATAGTGCACAAATTCCCGCGCCAGGCCGTAGAAGGTCGCAAAGAGCGGCACGCCGACGACCATGCCCACAAGACCGAACAGGTCGCCGCCGACCACGATGGAAAACAGGATCCACAAGGCAGAGATGCCGATGGACGAGCCCAGGATCTTCGGGCCGATGAAGTTGCCGTCCACCTGCTGGATGACCAGAATCAGCACGCCGAAGATGACCGCCTGGATCGGGTCAACCAACAGCAGAATGAAGATGCTGGGGATCGCGCCGATGAAGGGGCCGAACACCGGGATGATGTTCGTGATGCCGATAAACACACTGATGAGCAGTGCAAAGTCCAGCCGCAGGATCGTCATTGCCACAAAGGTGATGACGCCGATGATGGCCGAGTCGATGATCTTGCCCACAAAAGAAGCCCGTGAAATTCACGTTGGCATAATGGCAGATGCGCAGCGTGTTTTCCGCAGCCTTTTCCGGCAGGAAGGCATGCGCCAGCGTGCGCAGCTGGTGCAGCAGATGGTTTTTATCCGCCAACATGTAGATGCTGGCCGCCACCGAAGTAAAGATGCCCACAAAGTTGGACGCCACGCTGCCAATGCTTTCCACGATCTGCGGCATGGCGGCGCTGGCCATGCTGTAGATTTCCTTGACCATCGCCTCGGAATCGTCCAGCACTTTTGTGGCCGACGACAGGTCAACGCCGAAGCGCTCCTGAGCCATGCCCAGCATATCCTGTATACTCTGTATGTAGCTTGGGAAGTTCGTAAACAGCATGGCGATGCTGTCCACGATCTGCGGATGACCAGCCATGCCAGCAGCACAAGCAGCAGAATTGCCACCAGATACGCCAGAAGGATCGCGAATCCGCGCGTCTTTTTCTTCTCTTTAAACAGCTTTGTGTAGAAGAACTTGACCATCGGGTCAAGCACATGCAGGCAATGACTATGCCGCCCGCAAACGGCGACACGATGCCGATAAACACACCGATTTTCCCAGAAAGTACCCCCAGATTGTTCAAAAAGTCAGATACAGCGCAATACAGGCTCCGACCACGCAGAACCAATCCAATATCGTCTCCGGCTTTTTGGTCCAGATATGTTCCTCTTTCAAATGCTCCGCTCCTTTTGATCATTTTACAAGTATTGTACGCTATGCACGCCTGTATTGCAAGAATAACTTGTTAATTTTCTTGTCCCGCCTGGGCGGAAATTCCGGCGCGGCTCACCGTTTCATCCGGGCCGCGGGCCGTCAGCCCGGCCCCGACAGCCTGTTTGAGCAGCGCCGCCAGCACGGCCAGCGTCGGCACGCCCAGCACCATGCCCGGGATGCCGAACCACGCCCGCCCACCACGATGGCCAACAGCACGCCCAGCCCCGGCAGGCGTCGGTGGCCCCGCCCAGAATGCGCGGCGCAATAAAGTTGCCGTCCACCTGCTGGACAACAAAAATAATGATGGCAAATTCTGCCGCCTTCCAGGGGCAATTCCAGCAGCAGGATGATGAGCCCCGGCACCGCACCGAGGAAAGGCCCCAGCACCGGGACAATGTTTGTGACGCCGACCAGCACGGCCAGCAGCGGCGCGTATTCCAGCCCGAAGATCGACATCAGCGCAAATGTTTCCCCGCCCACGAGCAGGGCGTCCACCAGCTGCCCGCCGATGTAGCCGCTGAAAATTTTGTTGGCAAGACGGCAGATTTCCAGCACACTGCCCGCGGCACGCGCAGCAGCGCCGCGTGCAGACACGCCCGGGCCGCGCGGAGCAGCGCCTCGCCCGGAAAGCAGGTAGATGCTGGCGGCCAGTGCCACCACGGCGTTGCCCGCAGCCCCCCGCCGCGCCGGAGACGAAATCCGCCGCCGCACGCGCCGCACTGCGGGACAAACCGCCGCCGAACCAATTTTGCAGTGCCGTGCCCACCATCTGCACAAGCTGTTCCGCCGTGGCCGTATCGATGCCGAACGTATTTTGCACCCAGACCAGCAGGCCGCGGATGGTCTCCTCATACGCGCCGAGCCGCCCGGCAAAAGGTCGTCACGCTCTGCACGAGCTGCGGGACGACGAGCGCCGCCAGCAGCGCCAGCGCACCGAAAAACAGCGCATAGCTTACGGCCATCGCCCCCTGCCGCGCCTGCCGCCAAAGATCTTTTGCGCAAAAAAAAACGCGTGGGTATGTCCAGTACATAGGCCAGCAGCAGCCCCCGCCAAACGGTGCCAGCAGCCCGAGAAACGCCCCGGCCCCGCAGCACGCCCGGCAGCCAGTCTGCCGCGGCAAACCACCGCCGCGCGCCCGCCGCCAGCAGCAGCCAGTCCTTCATCGTGTGGGGTGTGCGGTCAAAACAGTTTTTCATTGTCGCTCCTCCTGTTTTGTGGTACACTGTTTACAGCGCATACTTTGTTCATCTTACTTGCTTCTGTTATACCACTTTTTTTCCAAAAGGTAAAGAGCCGTATGATTGGAAGTTACAATAATTTACGGAAAACCGATGTTTTTCGTGAAAATTCTCGTCAGCGCCAGCCTGCCGGGCGCGTCGGTGCTGTAGAGGGCGGCGTCCCGGACGCCGCGGGCACTTTGCTGCAGCCGCACATCCCGGCGGCATGAGGGCATGCCGCCCGCATCCCCCTTACAAGCAAACTGTAGGGCGGGGGTGCCTCACCCCAGCCGCGGAGGGGGCAAGACCCCTCCCTGCAAAGCCTCTCGAAAGGGGCTGCAATCCTTTGCACTTTTCCTGCAGTTTTGTGTAAAATTTCTTCGGCAATCTTGACAGAATACCGTCATAATGTTAAAGTGGTCACAAAGCCGCTTTCTGTCCCTGAAAGGAGATTCCCATGTGGTTTGATACGATTTTATGGCTGGTTGCCATCGTGGCGTTCATCATGGTCGAGGCCGCCACAACGGCGCTTGTCTCGGTCTGGTTTGCGGTGGGCGCTGCCGCATGCTGGTCAGCTTTTTTAATGTCGGCTTTGGCTGGCAGATGCTTGTTTTTGCCGTTGTATCGGCCATTACACTCGGCCTGATGCTGCCCCGGCTCATTGTTCAGCGCGGCGCGCACCGTGCCCCTGTCAGGCGAACGGCTCGCCGCTGACCATCGGCAAGCAGGGCGTTGTGCTTGTGGACATTGAGCCCGGCCTTCCGGGCCGGGTCCGCGTGGACGGTCTGGACTGGCAGGCCCGCGCCGAGGTCACACTCCCGCAGGGCACCCGCTGCAAGGTCGTGGCCGTGGACGGTGCGATCCTTATTGTCGCTCCCGTGACCGCTGACGCGGCTGCGGTTTAAATTACAAAGGAAAAAGGAGGACCCCCAAATGCTGTTAGTCTTTGCCATTCTGCTGATTATTATTCTGGTAGTTTTGGTGCGCTGCATCGTTATTGTGCCGCAGTCCAACGCCTATGTCACCGAGTGGCTCGGCGTCTACAAGGATACCTGGGGCGCGGGCCTGCACATCCGGACCCCCTTTGTTGAGCGCATCTCCCGCAAAGTTTCCCTGAAGGAGGAGGCCGCCGACTTTCCCCCGCAGCCCGTTATCACCCGCGATAACGTTACCATGATGATCGACACCGTCGTCTTCTTCCAGGTGTTCGATGCCAAGATGTACGCCTACGGCGTCAACCGCCCGATCCAGGCCATCGAGAACCTGTCCGCCACGACTCTGCGCGACATCATCGGCTCGATGACGCTGGACGAGACGCTGACCAGCCGCGACCTTATCAACACCAAGATCACAGCCAGCCTTGATGAGGCGACCGACCGCTGGGGCATCAAGGTCAACCGCGTCGAGCTGAAAAACATCGAGCCGCCGGTGGAGATCCGCCAGGCCATGGAGAAAACAGATGAAGGCGGACCGCGAGAAGCGCGCCTCCATCCTGCTGGCCGAGGGCGAAAAGCAGGCTGCCATCACCCGCGCCGAGGGCGAAAAAGGAGTCCGCCATCCTGCGCGCCGAGGCCGTGAAGCAGGCAGCGCATCCGCGAGGCTGAGGGCGAAGCCGAAGCCCTGCTGACCGTCCAGGAAGGCACAGGCCGATGCCATCCGGCATGATCAACGAGGCGAACCCCAACCACAACTATCTGGCCCTGCGCAGCATGGAGGCCATGGAAAGTCGCTGACGGCAAGGCCACCAAGCTGATCGTGCCCAGCGACATGCAGAACATAAAATATTGTGAAAGTGTATCAGTATGAAGGAACCTATGGTCATTACTATGGCGCGTGAATATGCATCCGGCGGCAGTGAAATCGCACAGGCCGTTGCCGACAAGTTGGGTATTCCCCCTATATAATAAGGGGAGCTGATCACCCTTGCCGCCAAAAGAGCGGTCTGACCGAGGAGGCCATTGCCGCCAGCGAGAACCAGCGCAGCGGCAGCCTGATCTACAGCCTGTACATGATGGGCAACACCATGCCCCTGGCCGACCAGGTCTATATTTTGCAGAGCAACGTCATTAAAGAAGGCGCTGGCCGCCCAAGGTCCCTGCGTCATTCTGGGCCGCTGCGGCGACTATGTCCTGCGGGAGCGCCCGAATGTGCTGCGCACCTTTGTCTACGCGCCGCTGGAGACCCGCATCCAGTTTGCCAAGAGCCGCCCCGACGCCAAGGACATGCCGGACCGCCTGTGGGAGACCCAGCTGGCCAAGCATGACCGCGCCCGTGCGAGCTACTACAACTATTACACCGAGAACCGCTGGGGCGAGGCCAAAAACTACGATCTGTGCCTGAATGCGACCCTGGGCCGCGAAGCCTGCGCCGACCTGATCGTGGCGGCCGCCAGGGCTATGCAGGAAGCCGACAAGTAAAAACCGGGCCTTACACTATGCTGCGCTATGTCAAAAACGGAATGATGCTGTTGAGCGTCGCGTATATCGTCATCGGTATGATGCTGCTCATCATGCCCCAGACCAGCCTGCTCTGGATCTGCAACATTTTGGTGTTGTGGTGCTTGTCACCGGCATTGTCTGCCTGGTTCAGTATGCCCGCATCCGCGGCACCGGCTTTACCGCGCCGTTCATGCTGGTGGGCGGCGTTATCACGGCGGGGCTGGGCATCTTCGGCGAGCGGCAGGCGCAGGAGATCATCAACTATGCCGACGGCATCTATCTCGAATTCGGCGCGGACGAGCACGTCGAAGGGCTGGAGAACACGGAGGAGGTCAAGCAGATCCGCACACGTGCCATCCGCGCGGGCCTGCGTCTGGTCGACTGCCCGATCCGTCACCTTGGCACGGAAAAGGCACACGAGGTGTATCTCGGCATTGAAAACTACCTGCGCGAGCACGGTGTGGAGATGCTCTTCGGCTGCACGTGCGAGGATGTCATCGTGCGCGACGGGCGCTGCTGCGGTGTCGTGGCGCACGATGGGCACCAGGACTACACCATCGAGGCCAGGCACACCGTCATCGCCACCGGCCGCCGCGGCGCGGACTGGCTGGAAAAGGTCTGCCTCGAGCACGGTGTGGAGCACAAGCCCGGCACGGTCGATATCGGCGTGCGCGTCGAGGTGCGCAATGAGGTCATGGAGTCTGTCAACCGCGTGCTCTATGAGTCGAAGCTCATCGGCTACCCGGCCCCGTTCAAGAACAAGGTGCGCACGTTCTGCCAGAACCCCGGCGG
>VOFC01001238.1_pt1 | contig 14001 bp, 31 predicted proteins | sample 5384161 | NCBI WGS metagenome assembly VOFC01 (sample SAMN12384722, study PRJNA508395) | human gut metagenome | isolation source: healthy gut B | host: Homo sapiens | reverse complement strand
CCAGAACCGCTGCGCCAACGCCATAGAAGCTGGAATTGTCTCCGCCTGTGCTGCTGTCAGAAGTTCTTGTAATGGTATCATTATCAAGGGTTACGCTTGCTCCTGGAAGAAATCAAAGCTGTAAAGTCTCACCAGATACGGTCGTGTCCTCTGTATATTCATTTACAGCTGTATAACTGTCAACACCCTGAGACTGTCCGCTCATTTCCATGGACATTACAGTAATGCTCGCTGCATTTCCGTCTTCATCTAATGTAATGGAAACAATATCCCCTTCCTGAATATCAGAAAGTGAAATTTCCTCAGCCTCTGCACCCTGTCCGTCTCCATCTGGCTTCTCCGGTACTCCACCGTTCTGACCGTCTCCGCCAGTCTGGCCCTGCTGCATACCGCCAGACTGTTTCGTAATCACAGTATTCTCTGTAATAGTAATCGTCTGGCCCTGACCATTTACCACCCGGCTGCCCCATTTCCTTCATAGTACCAACCGCAATAGTAATCTCCGTATCCGAAACCGATTTCACCTCACCAAGAACCACATTCTCCTCAGCTTCATCACTCTGTGCATTCTCATCACTGCCATCAGCCTTCTCACTACTTTCGTCAGAAGCCTCATCCGCTGCACGCTCCGTCTTAACATCCTCCGCATAAACCATAGCCGGAACAGAAGTTGTTGCTACCATAACACCCATTAAAACTGCTAAATATCTACGTTTCATACCCATTCATTTCCTTTCTGTATTCATATTCATCCGATCCACTCTCAAAGCCCTCATCCACTTCTCCTTTGAATCGTCTTTGTTTTTGTGTTCCTTATGGCTTATACTATACAAACAATTTGTGTCCAAAAAATGGGGAAATGGTGTTCATTCTATGGGTACTCTCGTAAAAACTGTGAACTCATATTTCAAGCCGAAAAAAAAACAGGGTGCGCCATCACGCACCCTGCTTCATCCTCTTAATAACCTTTTAAGTCGTGTAAATTCCTCTCGCTCCTTCTCCTCCAAAGCATTGGAAATATCCTTTGTCAGAGCTTCAAACTTCGGAATCGTAATATTCTTCAGCGCATTCGCCCTCTTCTGCGTCTTCTTAATATTGCTGGCCAGACGAATCGCCGAATTCTCAATCATAGACAGCTTAATCGAAAGCTCCTTCACCCTCTCAAAAGCCGCCTTCGCCTCATCCAGAGACATCTTCGTACTATAATAAGCATACGTAGGAACATTTCCTGACTTGTCATGCTCCACAAGCGGAATTTCTGTACCCATGACGCTACGCGTCTTAATACGAATCGAATCCTCAATCGGCACCGTATGCGAAATCTGATCCACAAACGCGATACCCATCTCCATATTCGCCCTCTGCAAAGCCGCATAAGCCGTACGGAACGTCTCATCAATCTGCCCCTGAATATCCTTCGCCTGATCAACCAGATTCATCATCTCACGAATCAGAATATTACGCTTTTTATCCATCAGTTCATAACCCTGACGGAAAGAGCAAGAGAATTCTTAGCCAGAATTAAATTACCCTTGGTAGGAAACGTATTCGGATCCATTCAAGTCACCTCACTCTTTATTTGGTAGTCTCGTGATAATACTGATCCAGAATATCAATACGGTCAAGCTCATCCTTCGGAAGCATACCAAGAAGCTCCCAGCCCTTATTCAGGGTATCAATAATACTTCTGTTCTCTGTATCCGTCTGTCCCACAAACTCAGCCTCAAACGCCTTACCAAACTGCAGATACTTCTTATCCAAAAGGGAGAAAGCTCATCCTCACCGATAACAGAAGCAAGCGCTCTCGCATCACCAACCTTGGCATAACATGAGAACAGCTGGTTCGCAACATCCTGATGATCTGCTCTTGTAAAGCCTTCACCAATACCATCCTTCATCAGACGGGAAAGTGACGGCAGAACATTGATCGGCGGGTAAACGCCCTGGCCATGAAGCTGTCTGTCCAGAACAATCTGTCCTTCGGTAATATAACCTGTAAGGTCAGGGATCGGATGGGTAATATCATCATTAGGCATGGTCAGGATCGGAATCTGTGTAACAGAACCTGTACCGCCGGAAACGATACCTGCACGCTCATATAAAGTAGCAGAAGCTCACTGTAAAGATAACCCGGATAACCTTTACGGGACGGAATCTCACCTTTGGAGGAGGAAACCTCTCGCATGGCCTCACAGAAGGATGTGATGTCTGTCAGGATGACCAGGATGTGCATTCCCTTTTCAAAAGCAAGATACTCTGCGGCAGTGAGGGCAATCTTCGGTGTAAGAAGACGCTCAACAACAGGATCATTTGCAAGATTCAGGAACATGACTACATGGTCTGCAGCACCGCTCTCCTCGAAGGTACGGCGGAAAAACTCCGCTACGTCGTATTTGACACCCATTGCCGCGAAAACAATGGCAAATTCTTCATCGGAGCCTTCTCCAAGAGATGCCTGCTGTACGATCTGAGCTGCCAGACGGTCATGTGGCAGACCGTTTCCGGAGAAGATCGGAAGCTTCTGTCCGCGAATCAGTGTGGTCAGACCATCGATCGCGGAAATACCGGTACGAATGTAGTTACGCGGATACTCACGGGTAACCGGGTTCAGCGGTAGACCGTTGATATTCAGACTGCTCCGGATGATATCACCCAGACCATCGATGGGCTGTCCAATACCATTGAAGGTACGGCCGAGGATGTCCAGTGATACGGCAGAGCTCCATCGGATGTCCGGTCAGTCGTGGTATGGGTATTTTTAAGGGACATATTGTCGGTTCCCTCAAAAACCTGGATAACGGCCTTGTCCTCATAGATTTCCACGATACGGCCAAGTTTTTTTCGTTGTTATCCATACGGAACGATCTCTACGATCTCCTCATAAGATGCGTTTTTAACACCCTCAAGGACAACAAGAGGGCCGTTTATTTCACTAAGGCCAAGATATTCGATTGCCATAAAAAAAACTTACCTCCCTATCAGCCGTTTCTCTTCTAATACGTTATCATAGAATCTGTCGATGTCAGCCTTATACTGGTCAAACATCTCCAGGTTTGTTATTCGGAACATCATATTTGATAGCAATTACACGCTCAAAAAATATTATCCTCTTCAGTACGGAAACAGGCATACCCATGATTTACAAGGGCGGCATTTCTCGTAAAGATAAAGGATGATCTCCATCATATTGAACTGTTTGCTCATTGGAACACAGGTATCCTCTGCATGGAATGCATTCTGCTGGAGGAAGCCCAGACGGATGACTCTGGCAATTTCCAGCGTCAGTTTCTGGTCATCCGGAAGAACATCACTACCAATCAGTTTTACGATCTCCATCAGGTTGCTTTCCTGGTTCAGGATCGCCATCAGCTGATTTCGTTCGTCTACGAAATTCTTGTCGGCATTGTCACGGTACCATGGTGCCAGGTCATTTACATATTCACTGTAGCTTGTGAGCCAGTGGATAGCAGGGAAATGTCTTGCATATGCCAGGGATTTATCCAGTCCCCAGAAGCAGCGTACGAAACGTTTGGTATTCTGTGTGTGACCGGTTCGGAGAAGTCACCGCCCTGAGGGGAAACCGCACCGATGATGGAAACACTTCCTTCTGGAGCCGTTTAAGGTCTGCATCATACCGGCACGCTCGTAAAAAGCGGAAAGGCGGGATGCCAGGTAAGCAGGGAAACCTTCCTCTGCAGGCATTTCTTCCAGACGTCCGGACAGTTCTCGAAGTGCTTCAGCCCAACGGGAAGTGGAGTCTGCCATGATAGCTACGTCGTAACCCATGTCCCGGTAATATTCCGCAAGAGTTACACCTGTATAAATAGAAGCTTCACGTGCCGCAACCGGCATGTTGGAAGTATTGGCGATCAGAGTAGTACGATCCATCAGAGGTTTGCCGCTTCTTGGGTCAACCAGTTCAGAGAACTCTTCCAGAACCTGAGTCATCTCGTTTCCACGTTCTCCGCATCCAATGTAGATGATAATATCTGCATCAGCCCATTTTGCAATCTGATGCTGGGTCATGGTTTTTCCGGTACCGAAACCGCCGGGGATGGCAGCAGTACCACCTTTTGGCGATCGGGAACAGAGTATCGAGGATACGCTGTCCGGTGATCAGCGGTTTGCTTGCTGCGAATCTTGCAGCAGTCGGACGCGGAACACGGATCGGCCATTTCTGAGCCAGTGTCAGTTTTTCTTCTTTTTCCGTTTGCAAGCTGAACGGTTACGATCGGTTCGTTGATCGTGTATTCTCCATCCATTGCAACTTCCAGCACAGTACCGGAAATGTTCGGAGGAACCATGGATTTTGGTCATGCCCTTTTTCAGGCCGATAACCTCTCCTACCAGTTTCTCAGGTCCAACATAAACCATCTCGGAAATCTTGAAATCCGGGATCACCTTTCAGATAAATAACAGGACCGTTAACGCCGTAGATAATACCTGTTTTATTCATGGCTCAGCCCTCCGTCAAATTTAAATTCTTTTTCAGTGTTTCATAAGCGCCCATAAAAGAGTTGTCAATCAGGATGTTCTTCGCCGGGATGGTAGCTTTGATGCCGCCCATAAACGGCTCATTAGAAATCTCAACAGCAAATCCTGTTTTTGCCACAATGGAACGCTGCAGTGCTGTATCTTCCGGGGAAAGATAGATGAAGATCTCATCATTTCCCGCAAACTCTCTTGCCTTCTGGATCTTCTGGCAAAGATAATCCTGATATTCTGGGCTTGCCATGTAATCTTCCAGATGATTTTAACTTCTACAAAAAGCTCATTTCTTTCAGCTCATTCTGTTTGGTTGTCCAGTCACGTCTTAAAGTCAGCTGCTCAGCAGAAAGTGCCTTGTTTACCTCTTCGGGTTGCATTTTCTGTCTTTTAACCTTGATCTGTGCCTCGGCATCCATTTTTCTTTTCTTTTCTTTTCCAGCATTTCTTCCAGGCTTTCTTTATGGGCTTCCAGTGTATTCTCAGCCTCTGTCTGGGCTTCCGCAACGGAAGTTCATAAAATGCTGCAGTTTTTCTTCAATTGTCATGCTTGGTCTTCTCCTGCCTTATAATTTTAAGCCAATGGCTTCGTTAACATATCCGGTAATAAAAATCAGGTTTACGGCCTGTACCATGCCTGTCAGGGATTTCGATGATCAAAGGCGTTTTATGGTTCAGCTTTACATCGTCCACGATCTGGGGAAACTCCCGGCCGAATTTCTCGGTCAGGAGGAGAATCCCGATTTCTTTGTTGGCGATCGCTTTTTCCAGAGCGTCCTTCAATTCGTCACGCTCATGGACTACAACGCCCTCCACACCTGCCAGTCTCATCCCTGTGTAGGTATCGATATTGTCGCTGATCAGATACATTTTCATAATTATAATTTACCGATGATCATGAAGGAAATGATCAGACCATAAAGAGCAACACCTTCAGCAAGACCTACGAAGATAAGGATTTACCAAGAATGCTCTGATCCTCGCTGATTGCACCAAGAGCTGCGCTTGCTGCACTCGCTACGGCAATACCACCACCGATACAGGAAAGACCTGTAACAAGCTGCTGCCAGATATATCCAAGACCTGTTGCAAGACCTGCATCAGCGCTTGTTGCAGCCTGTACAGAAGAGCTTCCCTGCAAACATAACCATTGCGGCTACTAACATGGTTCCAAAGAAGAAAAATGCGTTTGTTGCGATTGTTGTTTTTTTGTAACGTCCACGGCTCTTTTCACCGATGAAATAATAACCAAATGGAACGATAATGCTTAATACAAGCGCTACTGCTAAGATAATCTGTGTCATAACTGTCATGATAATTGACCTCCTCGTAATTCAATCTTTCATAAATTAAATTTATTTTGCCTCCGCATTTAAATGTTAACGGAACGGCTTTTTTATTTTCTTCCGGTGTGAATGGATCCCTTTGTAGAAACGGCTGAACATCTCGTAATATTCAAGTCTGAGTACCTGGATACCAACGATCAGGCCCTCAAGACCGCATACAAAAATATTTCCAAGAACGATCACTACCCAGTTCGGGCTTCCGTTCTCAGCACCGGCCAGCATCAGCACAACCTGCATCATAGCCGCATGGCTGACTGCATAAGCACCGATACGCACGAAAGAAAGTGTGTTTGGAGAAGTAGCTCAGAAGAACCTCGAACATTTCGAAAAAATCCCTGAACGATAAACATTCCCACACCGCCTTCAAAAAGCTGCCGGTTTCTTTTCCACAAGGTTTGTAAGAGGCTCTTTTAAGAACATTACAAGCAGCGGAAGGATAAACATAATGCACAATTACAATAACTGCGGAGCCATAGAATACAAGGCCTGCAACAGAGTTGGTATCGAACCATACCTTCTCTGTATCCTTTGCTTTCAGGGAATTCATAATATTAAAAATCATACACAGAAGAATGATTCCCATACCAAAGCCAATAGCGATAATAAATACGGTATTCAGTTTTCCGATAAAAGGCACATCCATCATGGCATCCATTGGGCGCAGCCAGACAGGTTCTATAATATCCTCAAATCCAAAGAAGCTGCCGAACATGAAGCCAAAGAATGTGGAAAAGATACCTGCACAGCTGATGATTCCGGCAAGATCAATATGCTTGAATCTGTAAAGAAGGATATCCGCCGATCAATAAAACCAGACCCTGTCCTGCATCTCCGAACATTGCGCCGAAAATAAAGGAATAAGTAAGGGCGATAAACCAGGTGGGGTCCATCTCTCCGTAAGCCGGAAGGCCATACATTTTGGTGTACATTTCGAATGGCTTGAAAAGCTTGGGGTTCTTCAGCTTGGTAGGCGGTGTCTTGTGGGCATCCTCCTGCTCATTCTCATCGATCAGGCAGAAGATACGGGCATCTCCGGAAATATCATTCTGGAAAGAATGGGCATCTTTCTCTGTCATCCAGCCGCAAAGAATATAGAACGGCTCCTTCGGCTTATAATCAGCTGACGCATCCGCGCTGTTGTCTCCATGTGTGCAGGCTGCCAGCTTACGGATATCAAAGTTCCGTGAAAACTGGGAAAGTGTCAGCTTGCTTGAAGCAATGTCAGATGCATATTTCTTAAAGAAAGCTTTTCTTGCCGCTTTGTTTGCATCCAGGTCAGCGATCGTCTTCTTATACTCTGCTTCAAGTGCTGTGAAAGCAGCCTTGGCAGTTCCATCATACTGATCCGGTACATAAATTTTTTCAAAGTGCATAGCAGAATATACGGCATGGATCCGCTGTGCTTCGTGAACGGGAACAAAATAAATTCCCCAGATATAACGTTCGTCTTCATCACATTTAATGAAAATCGTGTCCAAATTGTCATAAATGTAGGTTTTTGAATTTCTCGAAATAATCTTTCTCGATCCGTCCAAAGCGATAATGGATATAACGCATTTTCAGGATAGACTGCACATCAAAGTCTACATTTCGGAACGGATAGATGATTCGAAGTGATTCTGCCAGAGAATCACGTTTCTCCTCCAGTTCCTGACGGGTCTTGTTAAGGACATCCGCTTCATCTTTGATCTGCTGTACAAAAGAGAGAGCTTTTTCGATTGGCAGCTTCTTCGCAGAAAGCCTGCTCCGGTTCTCAACCTCTTCATAGAAGCTTCCGATGGTGCTTAAAGCTTCTTTATAAGGATTGATTTCAAGATAAGGAGAAAGATTCTTCACATCTGTGAGCTCAGTAAGAGCATTCTCCAGATGAATCTCATACCGGCTGAGGTAATTATTTACAACTCGGTCGATATCCTCTCTTGGCCCGGTAATGCTGACAAATTTCATTTTTTCAATCACATTGCTACCTCCGGGTTACTAATTGTTGTGAACATAACGCATTGCCTCGTCCGGATCAACCTGGTAACGAACACATTCCAGTGCGATGGTCAGCCGGTTCACTTCATGCTCCTTGTGATAAAGATAAGAATACAAAACAGCTACGGAATAAGGGATCTTTGCGAGCCTCTTTTTCCAGGACAGTACGGAGCATGTTGTTATAAAGCTCCTCCATGGAAATCAGGTTCATCTGCTGATATTTCCGGCCGTACCAGGTACGGTTGAAAATCTGCTCACCTTCTTCACTGCTGGTAGCTTCTACCATGGCTGTGATTTCTTCTTTCTTTAGTTTATAATTCACGGGAATCAGCTGTGCGTAGATGGCTGCAGGCTCCATTTTGTAATAACGCTTGGATCTTAAGATAAACTGCAGATTCAGCATATCAAATTTCTCACCGTAAGCCTTGGTGATCTCGTCTAAGTCATTTCCCTTGAATAACTTTTTACGGACACCAGATCTGATTGAAATAATAAAGATCAAGAGCCATTCCGTAGTCAAATAAAAGTCCATTGCCGTTCTCATATACGCTCAAAAGAGGAGCGTAAAATTCATTTCCCTTCAGGGCTGTCATGAATTCATCCATATTTCCGGCACTTACCAGTCTGTCAAGATCCAGCTTGGAATGGTGCAGGAAAAAGTCACGGTAAGGACTCATATCCACAGGATTGGTGCTTCTGTGATCAAAGAGATTCGTGAGGATCTCTTTCAGAACACGGATTTCGTAGCGCTTGGAATAAAGTGCCAGGAATTTGCGCTGTTCCTTGTTTGCAAAATTATAAATGCGGGAGAAATTTCCGAAAATGGATTTCTTCAGAAGCTTCTCAATCTCGCCTCGATGAAGATTGTTCTCATCAAGATCAGACCAGGCCTTCGCATATTCCGGCGTTTTTTTTCAAATAAGCAGCTACCTGTGGAACATCCGAAAAACGGACAATTTCCTGAAGCTGTTCATCTGTTACCAGATGACTGCTCATAGCGCGTATTTTCGTGGAAACTCCGCTGTAGGAAAGAACGCTTCCCATTACATCACTTCCTCCTGAATGATCTTTTCAAAAATTTCTTTGGAAAGGCGTTCGTGATTCTTCGCGTAGTAAGCGTCGAGCTCACTTTAAGGCTGCCTGTGTATCTTCACGCAGGGAAGCAAGGCGCTTGTCCTTCTCACCTTCGAGATTACGGCGTATTTCCTGAATCTGCTCTTCGGTGTGTTTCTCCAGCTGGGTGTCAAATTCCTTGGACTGCCTTTCCATCTCAGCTGAAAGAGCTTTCTTCTTCTGCGCGGCATCATTCATAATGCTCTGTGCAGTGGCCTCTATCTCGGATAATTTACCGATTATCTGTTCCATTTTCCCCTCCTTTTCAATTTTTTTAAGTATTTTACATCTATTTCACAGAAAAAGCCAGTCAAAGTTTGCCTAAATTTTTCATAAAAAATGCACCAAAATTCCAGATAATGTGACTAAAAATTAACAATCTTTTTCAAAATCTGTCATACCAATTTTTAATAATGGGTACACGTATTTACTATAATAAGAAAGTTTATCCCTGCCAGTTATTAATTTTCCAGTCTCTGCTTTCCTTATCCTATTATTGCGAAAACACGGAAAATCATGTATAGTAGGTTTCATGAAAACAGATATCGTCTGCATGAAATCATAAACAGAGCCCATATGAATCTGTCTTATTTTTTTGCTGTATCAGCAGTTTTAAATATCAAAACATTATGTCAGGAGGCATTTATGCGACTTAGAAATATCCCCGGCGCCAAAGACGCCATTGAAGAAAGTATTTATGTAATCCAGAATCCCCAGGAAAATAAAGGGTGCTGGGACAAGGTTTTCCCACAGAACCAGCCCATCCACCTGGAAGTAGGCATGGGAAAAGGCCGCTTTCTTATGGATATGGCCCGGCTTCACCCGGAGATCAATTATATCGGAATCGAAATGTATGACAGCGTGCTCCTTCGCGCTATCCAGAAGCGGGAGGCTCTTGCAGAAGAGGGAGAAAATCTTTCCAATTTAATGTTCATGCGCATGGACGCCAGACTTCTTCCGGAAGTTTTTGAAAAAGGGGAAGTGGCAAAAATTTATCTTAACTTCTCCGATCCATGGCCAAAGGCCCGCCATGCCTCAGAAGACTGACTTCCCGTGAATTTCTCGCCCGCTATGACCAGATTCTCACCCTGGAAGGCACTATTGAATTCAAAACCGACAACCGCGGTCTCTTTGATTTTTCCCTGGAAGAAGTTCCGGAAGCCGGATGGAAATTAAAGCCCACACCTTTGACCTTCATCACAACGAAGAAATGATGAAAGGAAATGTCATGACCGAATATGAAGAGAAATTCTCTTCTATGGGAAATCCCATCTGTAAAATGATCATCAGCCGATAAATTTCACACACTCCTGTCAGGTATGCACCTTTTTCTGTGTCTTCATATTGTAATAAAGAAGGTTCTACCCCGACAGGAGATTTTTATTATGAAACGAACCACCCCACTGCAAAATATGCTGCCCAGTTCCGCTACGAACACAAAAACATGAACGACCGCTTCTCCGGCGTCAAAAACACGCCAACGAACTCTCTAAACTTTTAGACGGCATGTTTCCGAAAGATAAGAAAGAGAAAGAGAAAAATGATAGAATGGAAAAAAACCTCTCACCCACTACCACCAGCAAGGGAACGCAAAATGATAATATGTATCAGTTACTTGGCGGTGCCCGTAACAACAATGATTCTGAAGATGATTCCGCATTAGAAGAAAATCTCCTTAAGCTAAAAAATTATACTTATTTTGACGGTGACAAGATTCTTGCATCTTTGAAGCTTTCTGCTAAAGATAAGAAAAATGGCGAAGCAATCTACCGCCAGAATAAAGTAAACATCTCAGATATCTCAAGCGGCTATTCTCATCTGGGAGAACGATGCGGACAGGCAGATGCTGTCTTTAATGTCGGAAGAGATACCTTTCATACAACAATTATCTTCAATAATAAGGAAATAACTTACTCTAAATGTTACTGCCCGGAATGCAGCAGGAAATACTGGGGCTGGTACTCTGACAATGCCAAGTGCCAGTATACCGCTGCCCTTGCCTTTTACATCAAAGATTTTGTAAAACAAAATAATTTTGCAGATGCAACTGATATGAATGGCAATTATCTTCTGTCCACCTATCGAAAAGGACAGATAAAAAATACCCAAAAAAGAACAGCCTGCTCCTTCTGCTCCCAGTGTTTCCCTGATTCCCCGCCTGACACAAAAGACAGCCAGTTATCTGTTTCATTTAAAGTCGGTACAGACAAACTATTTGTTGTGAAAAAAACTGGACGATTTCTGCAGTCAGGTCCATAACAGTGAAACTGTCAAATACGGAACAAGCACTGTAATCAGCCACAAGCTGCAGGATTTTACGGAAAAAAGTCAGAAATGGATCCGTTTTATTGACCAGATTGTCCGGGAAGAAGCACGTTTTGTTAATAAAATTGAAGCTTCCGGCACATATCTCCCTAAGAAATTTAATGTTGGCAGTTCCCTGGAGCTGTTTGGCTGGCGCCTGGACAGCTTTTTATGAAAATCTGTCGGATGACAAAATTGAGTTTGAAAATAAATCTGATTCTGCCACAAAAAAAAGAAAGCCCAGCTTCATTGTGCTATTGGAAATCCCCGGATCACCATGCAGATTCTGGATGCTTCCAAAAATAACAACCAGTTTGACGGTGTCACTGTAAAGGAAGCCTGCCAGAGTTATTTCACGGAATGGACTTTGCGTATTTCATTCAGGATGACCGCTTTTGCAAAGCAGAACCTGATTTTTATGGAAAAAGCAAAGCCCTTGTCAGACCTTTCCCGCAATGGACAGTTTCATTTCCAGATGGGCCGCAATACATTATCTAATTTTTACCACAATGTACTGCCCCAGTTACAGGATATTGCTGATATTACGGAAGAAAATCCTGAAAAATTCAGGCAGTATCTGACTCCGGAAGCGCATTTTGTATTTTATCTGGATATGGAAGACGACAATATCACCTGCAAAATAAGCTCTTTTTACGGTCAAAAAAGAGTATTCCTTATGCAAGGCCTTTTTTCGACAACAGCATTCGCACGGAACAACAATTCCGTGATTTTCCTCTGGAAAACAGTGTTCTTGGACAGGCAATGGAATGGCTGCCTTATTATGATGCCGACTTTGACGTCCTGCACTGTGCCGGAGAGGAGGACCTGGTTTATCATATGATGGAATCTGGAACGGACGCTCTTATGGAGCTTGGTGAGGTACGCTGCACCAATCGTTTCCGAAGCAAGCACACCCTGAAAACAGTAAAAGTTTCTGTGGGCGTATCCTTGTCCGGAGGACTTCTGGATCTGAATATTTCCACAGATGATATTTCCAGTCAGGAGCTTTTGGATGTCCTGAAAAGCTATCAACAGAAGAAAAAAAATATTACAAGCTGAAATCCGGCGAGTTTGTAAACCTGCAGGAGCAAAATCTGGAAATGCTGGCGGAGCTGATGAAAACCCTCCACCTTACCCCCAAAGAATTTGTCAAGGGAAGATGCACCTTCCTGCATACCGTACCTTATATCTGGATCAGATGCTGGAAAGCAATGAGAACATTTATGCCAACCGCGACCGCCATTTCCGTGAAATCGTAAAAGGCTTTAAGACTATCAATGACGCTGATTTCGAAGAGCCGGAAAGTCTTTCCAAAATTATGCGTCAATATCAGAAAAACGGCTATAAATGGCTTCGCACCCTGGAAGCCTGGAAATTTGGCGGTATCCTTGCTGATGATATGGGTCTTGGAAAAACACTGCAGGTTATCGCAGTTCTTCTCGCCGCAAAGCTTGAGGGAAAAAAGGGTACTTCTCTGGTAGTTGCCCCGGCAGCTCTCGTCTTTAACTGGGGTGAAGAGCTTGCCAGATTTGCTCCTGCTTTAACGGTTTCCCCTGATCGCCGGAAGTCAGGCAGATCGTCAGAAAAAGCTTCAGGAATACCAGAATTTCGACGTTCTGGTGACTTCCTATGACCTTTGAAAAGAGATATCGATCAGTATGAGGAAAAAAAATTTTATACGAAATTATTGACGAAGCACAGTATATTAAAAATCACACAACTGCAGCAGCCAAATCTGTAAAAGTGATCCACAGCCAGACCCGCTATGCACTTACAGGTACACCAATTGAGAACCGACTCAGTGAGCTTTGGAGCATTTTCGATTATTTAATGCCGGGATTTCTCTATGGATATGATACCTTCAAGAAGGAATTTGAAACTCCAATTGTAAAAAAATGAAGATGAAGCAGCTATGACGCGCCTGCAGAAAATGGTGTCCCCATTTATCCTTCGCCGTCTGAAAGAGGATGTGTTGAAGGATCTTCCTGAAAAACTGGAAGAAGTCCGTTACGTGAAATTTGAGGATGCCCAGCAGAAGCTGTATGATGCACAGGTTGTACATATGAAGGAAAAAATTGCCCAGCAGGACGAGGGCGAATTTAATAAGAGCAAATTGTGGATTCTGGCTGAATTGACGAAGACTGCGACAGATCTGCTGCTCTCCTTCTCTTTGCTTTGAAAATTATCGGGGAGAAGCTGCCAAGCTGGAAGGCTGCATGCAGCTGATCCAGAGTGCCATGGATGGTGGACACAGGATGCTTCTTTTTTTCCCCAGTTTACCTCTATGCTGGCCATTCTTCAGGATAAGCTGGAAAAAGAGGGAATTCCTTATTATATTATTACCGGGGAAACGTCCAAGCAAAAAGCGTCAGGAGCTGGTAAAGCAATTTAATTCGGACACTACCCCTGTATTTCTCATCTCCCTGAAAGCAGGCGGCGTGGGATTGAATCTTACAGGAGCAGACGTGGTAATCCACTACGATCCATGGTGGAATCAGGCAGTGCAAAAATCAGGCCACAGACCGCGCCCACCGCATTGGTCAGACCAAAAGGTAACGGTGTCTGGCAGCTTTCCATCAGTTTCTGTTATGGCCTTCATTGATGTTGATTACCAGGACCTTCAGTTCCAGTGCAGGCTCTCCATTGACGGTTTCGTATGCATCGGACAGGCGGTGCTCCATACATTCTCCGATCTTACGGTTTCCGTTGTAGAATACGATAAACTGCGGTGCGGGAATTTTCTGCTGTCTGTTGGAGTATAAGGAAATTCCTTTTT
>VOFC01001080.1_pt1 | contig 14001 bp, 15 predicted proteins | sample 5384161 | NCBI WGS metagenome assembly VOFC01 (sample SAMN12384722, study PRJNA508395) | human gut metagenome | isolation source: healthy gut B | host: Homo sapiens | reverse complement strand
TACGGAATATCCGTCTTCTTCCATTTTTTCATAGTCTTCTTCTGTAGTCGTATTCGCAAGCACTGCCATCTCATCATGCATTGCCTGTGGGTCAACCGCGTCCGCCTGCATTGCGATATCCTCTGCACTCTTTTTATCTTCTGCAAGCAGAGTCTCATATGTTACACTCTTAACGGTATAGGAATGTCCTGTCTTATCCGTTTCTTTTGTTGTGATATTTTCATTTAAAACAGCCTGCGTCCCTTTATTCTGAACTGCTGCACTTTTTTTTTCGTAATCTCTGTCAGATTGCCTAAGTCAACTCTCATAGATGCCTCCGGTTTCTTCTGTTTGTATTCTCTGCTATATATTTCGGATATTTAACCAAAAACTTAATGCAAAAAAGAGACATTCTCACAAATGCCTCTTTTCTGAATCCTCTAATATTCAAATACTGCGACACCATATGGAGGCAGCGGATATCTTATCGAATATTCCCTGTTATCCCATGGCCGTTTCTCTGCTTTGTAGGTTTTCTTTGCCGGTACATTGCCGCTGGCATCCATCCCATATTCCATTTGTATGTGAAATTCAATCCGCCCTTGTCTGCCGGTCCGGTTACCATCGGCCATGCGGTAGATTCCTCTGCAATCATGACAGTACCGTGATTTCTTCCAGTGATTAAGGTATTGATATGGCGGAAGAATTCGATGGCTTCTAAGTTCTTGTTCTCGCCATATTTATTGGCAATCCACTGTCCTTCCTTCTTGCCATAGTCAAGATATAACATGGATGCCACCGCATCTACACGGAGTCCGTCAATGTGATAATGTTCAATCCACATTAAGGCACTTCCGATTAAGAAGTTCTTTACTTCTGATTTGCCATAATCAAAAATTTTGGTACCCCACTCTGGATGTTCACCCATCCGCGGGTCGGCATATTCATATAACGGGCAGCCATCAAAGTCAGCCAGTCCATGGGCATCCTTCGGGAAATGTGCCGGTACCCAGTCTAAGATAACGCCGATGCCGTGCTTATGCAGGTAGTTTACCAGATAAACAAAATCCTCCGGCGTTCCATACCGTGAAGTCGGTGCATAGTAGCCGGTTACCTGATAACCCCAGGAACCATCGTATGGGTATTCGGAAATTCCCATTAATTCTACATGAGAATATCCCATGCCTTTAACATACTTCGTCAGTGCCGCTGCCATTTCACGATAGGAATAATATCCATCATCCTCTCTTCCCGGATGGCGCATCCAGGAACCCGGATGTACCTCGTAAATTGCCATTGGCTCTGCATAAACATCTTCTGTCTGTTTCCGTTTGTCCATCCACTTATCGTCAGTCCATTTGAAATGCTCAATGTCTGCAATACGGGATGCTGTTCCCGGACGTACCTCTGCATAGTTGGCATATGGATCTGCTTTATACAATTTCCGTCCATCTGGTGTGATAATCAGATATTTGTATAAGTCTCCCAGCTCTGCCTTTGGAATAAATGCTTCAAAAATTCCAATTCCCGCCGGTTCTAACCGCCGCATCGGATTTGCTGTCTCATTCCAGTCATTAAAGGTTCCAATGACATAGACTTCTGCAGCATGTGGTGCCCAGACATCAAAAAGAATCCCCTTTTTCTTCCTTATCTCTGCCGGATGAGCTCCCAGTTTCTTGTAAATATCATAGTGTGTTGCCTGGCCAAATAAATACATGTCCAGTTCTGTGAAGTTCCCCATTTATACTACACCTCGTTTCTTTCTTTCCTATTCTTCGAAATCCTTTTCATGGAGAATGACGTAATCATCATCCTTGTATTTCTTTGAAAAAAATACTTTCTTAATGCTGAATTTCTCGGAATTGGCAATTGCTTCGTCCACGATTTCTTTCACCTCGGTCAGCGTGGTCGCTCTGTCTAAGCGTTGAATGTTACTAATTCTGTTGTATAGAGCAAGAACCGCCATCTCATCTATTTCATAGGTCAGTTCGTGGGCATACGATTTTGCAAAGGATACCAGCTCGTCACTGGTAAATATCGGAAGCGTAATCTTCTCGGTAAATCGTCTGGCAAAGGACTCATCTCTTCCCATTGCTTTGGTGATTCCCTCTCTGGTATCTTCTGCGATTACAAGGATTCCGGTGTCATCTGCTTCTAATGCCAGTGATAATTTCACGGCTGTTTCCCGGCTGATTCCTCCGATTTTTTCTATAATAAGACATCCACCGGCAACTTTCTTTAAAAGCTCCGGGATATTTTTCTGATTTAATGAAACGGCATCTATCTTTCCGACACGCTTGCCCGGCTTTCCGATTTCATTCTGGATTGCCTTCACCAGTGCGGTGGCAAGTACGGTCTTACCGCTTCCTCTTGCTCCCTGAATCAGGATGTTTCCACCTTTGATTCCCTTTTCTAAATGTTCAATGGATCCTTCCATTGCCTGACAAATCTGCGACTCCATTCCGGATACCGGAACAAAATAAGTAAAGATAGCTTTCTGCTCCTTGGAAAGATGGGTAATCGGTTTTCTCTCTCCGATGTTATCCTCATCTGAATCCGGCTCTGCAATCTCCGGAAGTTTCTCCTCCGGCTTTGCATCCTCTGTCTCAGCTTCCGGTTCTAACTGTATCTTCGGTAAGACTTCTTCTGCAGCATCGGATACTTCCTCTGCTTCTGTTGCTGCCACTTCTTCTGCTATATCGTCCGGCAGTGCAATCTCTGGGAGTTCTTCTTCCGGAGAAAGTTCTGTCATTTCTTCTGTGCCAGCCGGCTCTTCTTCATCGGCAGCTGCAATACCTTCTCCTTCCGGAATTTCCATCGCATCTGCTGCACCTGCAGCCGCCTCTCCGTTCTGTCCCGGTACACCGGCAGCTAGGAATTCATCGATTTTCGCATTTGCCTGACTGATGGAATCAATCTGCTGCTGCAAAATATCATTCATATTGGCAACAAGCTGTCCGGCTTCTTCCTCTGGCAGCTTGCCTAAGTATTCTTTTTCTAATAATTCTTTGGAGGTAAGTCCTGCATCCAGCTGCGGAATTACATCTGCAAGACGCTCCATGATATCTCCGGCTTCTGCTAATGCCTTTGCCTTGGCAGATTCTAACTTCTGCTGCTCCGCTTCCTGTAATGCTTTCTCTGCGGCACGCTTGGTCTTCTCCCACTCCTCTAAAATATCCTGTATGCTCATCTGTCCGGTAATCTGTGCTTCTAATGCACTCTTCTCCGGAACTACCATACGCATCTGACCATCATAATCTTCGCCTAACATCTCCTGGAAATTAATTTTCAGGGAGCCATCGATTTCTTCATCGGTTGGGATATCCGCAAAACGCTCTTTCTGTGCTTCTTCATCCTGTGGGAGCTGTAAATAAGGAATCTCTTCTACAATTTTCTTGATTCCCTGCATGGTATCTGCCACTTCTTCTTTCTCTGTGGCATTCATAATCTGCTGCATGCTGCGGGCTAATTCTTCCTGCAGGTTTACCGTATTAAATTTCTCTGCATTGGTGGTTACCGGTTTAATCTGTACCGGCTCCTTGATAATCTCACCGGATTCCAGATAATCCTCCGGCCGCACTTCCACGATTCCGTCCTTCCGTTGTTTAAACTGGCGGTACTTGTCCTCCTGTGCCCGGTTTAATGGCTGATAAAGCATCTTTAATTCCAGTGCTTTCTCTACATATGGACCATCGCCAAACCAGAGAATCAGTTCATCACAGGCATTGATACATTCTTCGCTGCGTCCTGCCTGATGATATAAATATGCCAGTTCAAATGCCCATTTCTCGGTATATTCCTGTTCCTTTAATTCTTCGAGAATCTGAATTAAGACATCCAGACCTGCACCCTTTGCTTTATTCATCTCATAGCGGAGAATATATTTCAAATTATCATGTGGTGCAATCTCTACAAACTCATCATAATATTCCTGTGCTTCATCAAATTCCTTCGTTTTGATGGCAATCTCTGCCAGCTTATAGATAATCATTCGTCCGATAGGAGAACGGTCATATGCCATCAGGAGAATCTCTTTTGCTTCATCATAACGACCAATCTGTGCATAAATATCTCCGGCTTTCATCAGTGCGTTGACATTACGGACCTTCCGCCAGTTGATACTGTCAGCAATTTCAGCAGCTTCTGTATACTGCTTCTTCGCCATCAGATTTTTTATTTCATCTAGTTTTAATTTGTATTCATATTTATCCAAAATATGTCACCTCAATATCTATTTCAAGTAAACTTAAATTCGTCTTTTTTCGTCAGGGTATACTGACCCCAATTATTGTTTTAAGTGTACCATAAGGGGTGCTTTCTGTCAAAAATAATCGAACCGGCACGACGGACTTTTTCATGTTAAAAAAAGAATGTGCCTTGGCACATTCTCGCGCCTGCGGCGGTCGCTTGCGACATCTACCTTATACGCCGCAGTGCGCATCCCTGCGGAGCGTTTTTTACTTTACAGGAAAGCAATTTCCTGTAAAGTAAAAAATCCGAAGAATCATAACATTTTATCTGCTATGATTCTCCGGATTATTTATTTCTTTACCAGAATTTACTTTTTCTCTTTTTTCTTTATGGATGGAATATGAAGTTCCTTTTTCTCAGAGGCTTCCTCTACCGGTTCCTCCAAAAGTACGATTTCATTGGTCTTTTCATCGACTTTTTCCAGGCGAATATATTCGTCCGTATCCTCCGGCAGCTTTCGCTTCCGCAGACAGTAATCCACGGTCTTATCGATAATATAATAGATGACTGCGAAGGTCGGAACACCAAGAATCATTCCGCCGATTCCAAAGAGTCCGCCGCCTACCATGATGGCAAATACCACCCAGAAGGAATTCAGTCCGGTGGAATCTCCTAAAATCTTCGGTCCGATAATATTTCCATCTACCTGCTGCAAAATAAATATAAATATCAGGAAATAGATTCCCTTAATCGGATCTGCCAGTGCGATGATAATACAGAACAGTACAAATCCAGCACTCAGTACCAGCGCATTGTTCTTTTTCCCGGATTTCCTTCTTTTTCCGGAATTTTTATTTCCGGTTATAGTTAATAGGGCATCGGCAATACTGCGTATGGCTCTTCGCCTGCTTCTCTTGCTGCTTCTGCCTTCTGTACTTCTTTGGCACGTCCAACGTATGCAGGGTCTTTTCTGGAAAGCGTGAACTCTGCCAGTCCCAGCGGATTAGAACGATAAGAAGATGTCTCTCCGGAAGGAATCAGCTCATCGGTTGTAGTTACCGGATCATGAATCTCAGATACTACCTTTAAGATGAGGTTATCGGTTAATGCTACCATCTTCGGCCAGTCTTTGATGTTTGGTCCCATCTGGATTTCTACGGATGGATCTGCTACACCATGGCTGTCAAAGACACGGTTCTCATATATGGTCTTATCAAAGAAATACTTCGGCTTGCTGAAGTTTACATCCACATCAGTTGCTGCGGTTAAATATCCCTTGTTTGCTGCGGTTGCTGCAATAGAACGGGCATCCATCAATGCTACGGATGCAATCTGGCCGTTCTGTACCTTGGAGCCTTCACGGTTCGGGAAGTTTCTGGTAGAATGCCGGATGGAGAATGCATTGTTAGCAGGTGTATCTCCTGCTCCGAAACATGGTCCGCAGAATGCAGTCTTAACGATTGCTCCTGTCTCCATTAATTTTGCTACAGCTCCGTTTTTCACCAGTTCCATGTAAATCGGGGTACTTGCCGGATATACGCTTAAGGTAAATTCATCCGGTCCGATGCTGCTTCCCGCTAAGATGTCTGCTGCATCACAGATATTTTCAAATCCACCACCGGCACAGCCTGCGATGATTCCCTGGTCTACATATAGTTTTCCATTGCGGACTTTATCCTTAAGATTTAAGTCTACTGCTCCATTGAAGCTTACCTGTGCTTTCTTCTCGCAGTCATCCAAGATGTCCATAAGGTTTGCATTCAGTTCTTCAATGGTATAGGTATTGCTTGGGTGGAATGGCATTGCAATCATTGGACGAATGGTGCTTAAGTCAATTTCAATCATGCCATCATAGTAAGCAACCTGTCCCGGATTTAATTCTTTGTATTCTTCTACTCTTCCGTGAATGTCATAGAATTCTTTCACTTTCTCATCGGTTGCCCAGATAGAGGAAAGACAGGTAGTCTCTGTGGTCATTACGTCTACACCGATACGGTAATCTACGCTTAAGTTTGCAACACCAGGTCCTACGAATTCCATTACTTTATTCTTTACATAGCCATTGGCAAATACTTCACCGATGATTGCCAGTGCGATATCCTGCGGTCCAACGCCTTTTACCGGTTCTCCGGTTAAATATACGGCTACAACGCCCGGCATATTGATATCATAAGTCTGCTCTAAAAGCTGTTTTACAAGCTCCGGTCCACCTTCACCCATTGCCATGGTTCCCAGTGCTCCGTAACGGGTATGGGAATCAGAACCAAGAATCATTTTTCCGCCGCCTGCAAGCATTTCACGGGCAAACTGGTGAATAACTGCCTGATGAGGTGGTACATAGATTCCGCCGTATTTCTTTGCACAGGTCAGTCCAAACATATGGTCATCTTCGTTGATGGTTCCACCGACTGCACAAAGGCTGTTATGACAGTTGGTCAGTACATAAGGAATTGGAAACTTTTCCAGTCCGGATGCTCTGGCTGTCTGGATAATTCCAACATATGTAATGTCATGGGAAGTCAGCTTATCAAATTTGATTTTCAGCTTCTCCATGCTGCCAGATGTGTTGTGGTCCTTTAAAATACCGTATGCAATGGTATTTTTTGCTGCTTCTTCTTTGCTTACCGCAGTGCCTGTCATGGATGCAATAGCTGCGGATGCTTCGCTATTGTCTTCTACTACGGTACATCCGTTTACGAGATATGCCCCTGTCTCATGTAACTTCATGAATGTTTCCTCCTGTTTTCTGAACTGATTACTATTTTATACCTCTTCCTATATAGGAAGAAATCGGCGGGGAAAAAGCCACCGCCGATACTCTTTTTCTAATTCGTTATTATAAAGAAACGTCTGTTAAAAATCAACCCTTTTCAAGGATTCCCCACGGTTTGCAAGGTTCCTTATTATGCCAGCGGAAAGGTAATGGTAACAGAGAATAAATCACCGTCCAGAGTTACTTCAAAGGTTCCGCCCATAATCGTGGTAAGATTCTGGGCAATGGAAAGTCCCAGTCCGCTTCCTTCCGTGGTTCTGGATTCATCTCCTCTTGCAAAACGCTCCGTCAGCTCTGCCGCACTTCCATGCAGTGGCTGCTCGGAAATATTTTTAATAGAGAAGATTACCTTCTGCTCCGATGTCTCCATGGTCACATAGACTCTGGTATGTGCCATGGCATATTTTGCCACATTGTTATAAAGGTTCTCTACCACACGCCAGATTCGTCTGCCGTCTGCCATAATGACAACGGATTCCTTCGGCAGCTTTGTAATCGTGGTCAAATCCTTGGCTTCGAATTTCTCATTAAATTCACCTGCAGTCTGGTAAATCAGTTCCACAAAATTAATTCTTGTCATCTGAAGTGTAATATTTCCGGAGCTGATTCGCGATGCCTCTACCAGATCTTCTGTAAGCTGCCTTAACCGCTGGGATTTTTCTTCCAGTACATTCAGATAATTCTGCATCCGCTCACTTTCCGGCTTCTCCATTTTCATAAGGTTTACATAATTCAAAATAGAAGTCAGCGGTGTCTTGATATCATAAATGGTCTTTATATGGAAGTTTTGCATTCACTCCCATCATAAATACGGCATCGGTGTCCATGTTTCCGGTAATGTAGGTCTCATCCTGATAAAAATATTCTTCTAAGTTATTGATATTTGTATCGAAATGTATGTCCTCATCATCGTAGCACAGATATTGTCCGAGATCTTCGATCTTTTGTCTTGCCTCTTCTTTTCCACCTTCCTCTAATTTCAGGTTAGTGTATACCGCTCCATTAATACTCCTGTAATAATATGCTACGTTTGATTTTCCTGCATCATACTTGTTGATCAGTCTCTTATAGGTATCTATGTCTTTTGTGATAGAGAACATCATATTCTCAATGGCATTAGAAATATTCGTCGCTTCCTGCGTACTGATCTCTCCGTTCAGATACCGCTCAATATAGCCGCCGTTGACTGCCGGATAGGTCTCTTCCACCAGACTTAAATATCCTGCCGCCTGATAGCTGCATCCCTCTTTTGCCCATGCCTCTAGATCTCCCAGCCGATACTGGAGATCTCCGGTAACCGTCACGGCTTTTGACGGGTCATACTCTCCGTTTGTCTCAAATTTCTTACGCAGATTAATAAGATTTTGTACCTCGACGGTGGTACTCTTAAATTCCTGTGTAAAATATCCGGAATCTAAAAATCCGCCTTTTCCGATATCCTGAAATTCCAGCATGCTCTTACTGAACAGACTTCTAACAATAACAGGAATACCACTAGCAGGACCGCCATGAACTGCTGCATAATGACCGTTGCTATTTTTCCTGCCGTTGAATAACGGTGATTCTTCATGCTATACTCCTTTTTTCTACTTTATAGCCAACACCCCAGACCACCTTTAAATAGCGTGGTTCTTTTTCGGGTTTATCTCTATCTTTTCCCGGATATGACGGATATGGACTGCCACGGTATTGTCTGCTCCGACCGCCTCTTCGTTCCAGATGCTTTCATAGATCTGCTCAATGGAGAATACTTTTCCTGCATTTTTTACAAGGAGAAGTAAAATATTATATTCTATCGGTGTCAGGCGGATGCGTCTCTCCATCCACTTTTACTTCTTTTAAGTCATCGTTGATCTCCAGACCGCCTACCCGGTATACGCTCATATTCTCATCCGCCACATTGCCCAGATGCATATAACGCCGAAGCTGTGATTTGACACGCGCCACCAGTTCCAGTGGATTAAATGGTTTGCTGATATAGTCATCTGCCCCGATATTGAGTCCTAAGATTTTATCTGCATCCTCTGTCTTTGCAGAAAGAATGATGATCGGAATACTGCTGTTCTCACGGATCTTCAAGGTTGCCCGAATGCCATCCAGTCTTGGCATCATAACATCCATAATGAGAAGCTGTACATCATTTTTTTCTAACTGCTCGATCGCCTGCTCTCCGTCATATGCCTTGATCACATGATACCCTTCCTGCTGTAAATATATCTCTATTGCATCGACAATTTCTTTATCATCGTCACACACTAAAATATTGACCTTGTCCATTTTTCTTCGTCCTTTCCTGTTTTCCCTATTCTACCATGAATTATGGGGTTTCACACGGAATTATTTCTTAAGATATTTTGAAGATGTTGTTTTGGAAAATTCAAAGATAAAAATTATAGGATATGTGTTACCTAAATGATTGTGCCCATCAGATATGGAAAGTTTCTTTCCATATCTGATGGGCACGTTTTTTTAACCATCTGCTTTTTTTCTTCTGTCTCCAGCGGAAGTATTCCGCATCTAGATTTACTTTGATATCCAGCTCCGGTGCTGCCTTTGTCTCCGACACATCCGGTACCGGAACAGGCCTTCCGATCTTTTCAAAGTATGCCGGGTTTACTTTTTATTTCCGGTTTTCCTGCCGGAAATGCCGTCATTCCAGCCCCGGTATTCTCTTTTTACTTTTTTCTGGCTGTCCTGTTCTTTCTTTTCTTGATCTCTTTATTTCGTTCCTCGATTACTTTTCGGTATTTATCTGTATCCTTCAAATCTTCTAACGAAGACTTCAGCTCAACTGATTTTCACGAACGGTCTGCTGCTGCTTCATCATTTCTTTCTTTGCAGTATGGAACATCTTTTCCATTTCATCCGTTGCATTCTGTATAATTGTCTGGATATGCCCGAGTGCTTCATTAGAATAGAGAACTGATGCCGCATAAATATCTTCTGCCTTGTGATTTGCATCCCAGATGATATCATCCCGGCGTCTTCTCGCTTCACGCTCGCGCGTTCTCTGCTGTTTGAAGTCATTTCGTATTCTTCCATCATTTCATTCATGCAGCTTTTCAACTGCTCAAGCAATGCCAATGCCTCTTTTTTGTTGACGATCACCCGTTCAGCATTCTTGTCATATGGCTCGCTTCTCGAATATAACACATAGAATTCACGAAGAACCCGCTCTACTTTGTCCTGTACACTCATTCCTGCTCTCCCCTATGTACTGCCTTAATTTTACTTATTCTAAGATAGCACAAAATAGTACGCTTTTCAAGAAAGAATACACAAGATGTAGAATTTCCTAGAACCGGAAATCTCTCTGTCCATTATGGATATTCGCAATGTATTCTGCTGTTTTTTCTTTGACCTTTGGATTCGTGATGACATTCAATTCTTTTCTGTATCAGGGCTTCACCGATTTCTTTTGTTTTCGGGGAAGCATAATCCTCTAAGTATTCTTTTAAGGTCATCAGTGCATTCGGATGACAGCAGTTGACGATCTGGCGGCTCTTTAACAGCTTCATAAAACGGTCACCGGTTCTTCCCTCACGGTAGCATGCAGTACAAAAACTCGGTACAAAGCCCATTTCCATCAACCAACAGACTACTTCATCTAACGTTCTTCTGTCGCTTACGTCAAACTGTGCAGAATTTTTCTTCTTCCGGCTCTTCTTCTACATAGCCGCCAACACTGGTTCTGGAACCACCACTGATCTGGGAAATTCCAAGCTGTAATACTTTTTTCTGGTCTCGGCACTTTCTCTGGTGGACACGATCATGCCTGTATATGGAACGGCAATACGGATGCAGGCTACGATTTTTGCAAAGAGATCGTCAGAAATTCCATTGTCAAATACATCCGGATCGATATCATCGGCACGGCGCAGACGCGGTACGCTGATGGTATGTGGTCCGACTCCCTTTTGCTGCCTCTAAATGCTCGGCATGCATGATGATCCCTGCAAAATCATAACGATAGTTATTGAGTCCGAACAGCACGCCTAAGCCGACATCATCAATACCTCCATCCATTGCACGGTCCATTGCTTCTGTGTGATATGCATAGTCATGTTTCGGTCCTGTCGGATGAAGTTTCTCATAGTTTTCTTTGTGATAGGTTTCCTGGAATAAAATATAGGTTCCGATTCCGGCTTCTTTTAATTTACGGTAATTCTCGACAGTTGTTGCTGCTATGTTGACATTGACACGACGGATGGCTCCATTTTTATGCTTGATACCGTAAATCGTCTGGATACACTCAAGAATATACTCGATCGGATTGTTGACCGGGTCCTCTCCTGCTTCTAATGCAAGGCGTTTGTGTCCCATGTCCTGAAGCGCCGTAACTTCTTTGACAATCTCCTCCTGGGACAGTTTCTTTCTTGCAATATGCTTGTTTCTTGCATGATATGGACAGTATTCACAACCGTTAATACAATAATTAGACAGATACAACGGTGCAAACATTACAATACGGTTACCGTAAAATTCCTCTTTAATTTCTTTTGCCAATGCGTAGATTTCCTGATTTTTTTTCTTCAATATCACAATCTAAAAGCACCATTGCCTCCCGGTGTGTGATACCTTTTTTCTCCCGTGCCTTATTCAGGATACGGTCAATCTCTTCCACATTGCTCTTGTTTTTTTCTCCATATTCCAAGGAAGCTAAGACTTCCTCATGTGCGATAAATTCCTCTGCTTTGCTTGATTTTGGATTATACATTATTTTTCCTCCTTCTATTTCCTAACGGTGTTCCCAGCCCGGTGCATCGCCCCGGTCGGTTGCAAGTTCACAGCCGATGGTTTCCATTCTGCGGTTTAGGCAGTAACGACATTCTGCTGCTTCGTCCCCCGTACAGATTTTGTTATCATATAATTCATATTTTTTTCTTACATTGGTCGGCGAAAGATTCGGCATCACTACGTTTGCCCCTGCCTGTACGCCTTTTTCCCGCCCTAACGGGTCAATGGTTCCCCTAACGCTGTGGTTGCCGGAAGCAGAACATCCGGTTTTAACATCCGGATCAGGCTGAGCAGATATAGGGTCTGTTCCACGGTTCCGCCCGCTTCTTTTCCAAATGGGGTCTCGTGATGCGGCACAAACGGTCCGATCCCCACCATATGCGGCTGTAATTCCTGTATAAAAAAACAGATCCTCTGCCAATGTCTGTGTTGTCTGATAAGGACTTCCCACCATAAAACCGCATCCGACCTGATAGCCGATGTCTTTTAATGTTCGCAGACACTCCATGCGGTGTTCAAAAGACATCTCCTTGGGATGAAGTTTCTCGTAATGCTCTTTATCGGCAGTCTCATGGCGAAGCAGATAACGGTCCGCCCCTGCCTTAAAAATGCTTCATAGCTGTCGCGGTTTCTCTCACCAAGGGAGAGCGTGATCGCACAGTCCGGATGACGCTCCCCTGATCGCATGCACAAGCTCTAGTATCCGCTCATCCGTATACCATACATCTTCTCCGCCCTGAAGGACAAACGTGCGAAATCCCAGCTCATATCCGGTATCCGTACATTCTAAAATCTGCTCTGTACTCAGACGATAACGCTCTGCATTCTGATTGCTTTTTCGTATCCCACAGTAATAACAGTCATTTTTGCAATAATTTGTAAATTCGATCAATCCGCGTACATAAATCCGGTTGCCAAAATTCTGCTCCCGCAGGATATTTGCTCTCTTTTCCGCTTCTTTTTGATATTCTGACTGTTTCTGGATCGGCGCTTGCCACTCTTCTAAGGTAAGATTTCTGTTTTGCTCTAATTTTTCTAACAGATGCATACTTATCTCTCTATACTTTCTTTTTTATTTTGTCTCCTGCTATATTTTCCTAAAATCAGTTTTCAGACTTTGGAATAGACGGCCTTCGCCGTTACACCGTCTAACATTCCGAGTTTTCCGGAAAGACTGCTGATCTCATTTTGCGGTGCATCGATCGCGATACTGATGATATTTACTCCACGTTCTTTGTGCGGTATTCCCATTCTGCCTATGATATAACTGCCATATTTATGGAGGATCTGGTTTAAACGCTCTACACTTTCTTCTTTTTCCACAATGATTGCAATGTTTGCAAGTCTGGTCTCCATACTGCCTCCTTTATCCTATAAATTCAAAAACCCTGTGCCCTAAGGCACAGGTTTCGTCTACGCAAAAATCCCCATCTGTCAGCTCTCCTAAAAACTCTTTTAAAAACATCCTTCAGATGGATTTTTTTTTTACTGTCTGTGCCTTTTTTCGCAGGACGAACCTTTGAAGAAGTGATACGCTCCTGCAATGCACCCATCTCCGTCTGTAAAGTCGGCTGGTAACCTACGGCTGAAGGCATACGTCCTAACAGTGCGGACACCTCGGAACCTGCCTGTGTGAAACGGAAAATGTTATCAATGAATAACAGTACATCCTTTCCACCTTTATCACGGAAATACTCTGCCATGGTAAGTCCGGTAAGACCTACACGCATACGTGCTCCGGGCGGCTCGTTCATCTGACCGAATACCATGGTGGTCTTATCAATAACTCCGGATTCCTTCATTTCATAATAAAGGTCATTTCCCTCACGGGTACGCTCACCTACACCGGTAAATACGGAATATCCACCATGCTCGGTTGCGATATTATGAATCAGCTCCTGAATCAATACGGTTTTTCCTACTCCTGCACCACCGAAAAGTCCGATTTTTCCACCCTTCTGGTAAGGGCAGAGAAGGTCAACCACCTTGATTCCTGTCTCTAACATTTCTGTAGAAGTTGCCTGTTCATCAAAGCTTGGTGCTTTCCGGTGAATCGGCATATATTCCACATCCTGTGGTGGAGCCTCATTGTCAATTGGTTCGCCTAATACGTTAAACATTCTGCCTAAGGTATGCTCACCTACCGGTACGGAAATCGGTGCACCGGTTGCCTCTGCATCCATGCCACGGATTAATCCGTCGGTTGGTCCCATGGCAATACAACGTACAACATCATCTCCTAAATGCTGTGATACCTCTACTACCAGAACTTCACCATCTTTTCTGGTAATACGGATTGCTTCGTTGATTGCCGGAAGCTT
>VOFC01001071.1_pt1 | contig 14001 bp, 30 predicted proteins | sample 5384161 | NCBI WGS metagenome assembly VOFC01 (sample SAMN12384722, study PRJNA508395) | human gut metagenome | isolation source: healthy gut B | host: Homo sapiens | reverse complement strand
TGTCAGACAGATTATGGTTTCGGCATCTTAATTGGGAAGAGGAAAGAACGTGGAGAATCAAGGATTTCGACTGGTAGAAGAGAAAAAACAGAAAAAAGTTATTTTGCCCTGATTTTATCGATATTTACCGTGGCGGGCATTCTTTTTTTGTGCAGCAAATGTTTGTGGATACAAAATGGTGGTTTGTTTCGATGTTTGTGTCCATTATTTGTAGTGCCTTTATATTTTCCACAAAAAGCACAAAAATTGTGTTGGTTTATTTTGTGTTGGGAATTCTTTTTGCTTTTTACGTTTCGCACGATATGGATTTCCGGCGCACTGGACTTTGTGAATCAGGTGATTGCCGGATTTAATGCTGTGACAGGGGAATCGGCTTCTTACTTTGTTGTACCGAATTATGCGAACAGAGAACTTGCGATGGTGATATTCTTTTGTCTTACGGGATGGTTTTATCCGGATATTTGACAATTGCAATCAAAAGGAAAACACTGGGTTCCTGTCCTTGTTTTCTGGGCAGCACTTGTTTCTTTGGCTGTATTTTTTGAAATGCCGTCTGCATGGTGTGTTGGTGCAATGGCTTTTTGTCATTAGCGGGGATATATGCCCACTGCATACGAAAGTAGATGAAGAAAAAATTATTTGGCAGCATTTTGCAAAAATGGCTGTTATAGTGGCTGTTTTTATCTGTTTTACATGGAACCGGCAGCTTTATCACAAAAATGAAATCATAGCAGATTTGAAGGAAAATATAACAGAGGAAGCGAATGCGATACGATATGGGGAAAAAGATTTGCCGGAGGGAAAATTAAAGAGGGAATTGCCTCGAGCGAGGAAAACGTCTGACTGTCTTTGCAAGCGAAAAGGGCAAGTATTATTTGAAGGGATATGTAGGAAGTGAATATCATGGAAAACCGGTGGGAACCACTGGATGGAAAAGAATACGGGGGAAAAATACGAGGGAATATTTAATCGGTACCGGGCGGATGGATTTCATCCACTTGCTCAGTTGTACAGTTACTGTGAGGCGGCAGGACGCCAGCAAAACGGATTGAAAAAGAGAGAGAAAGAAGGAACGATTGTAGTTGAAAATACAGGGGCTTATGAGAGGTATCAGTATTTGCCTTACGGTGTGGATTTTCGAGTATTCAGTGCTTGGATACCCTTTACCGGGATTTGAATTTGCAAAAAATTCTGGAGCAATCGTGAAGATGAAAAAATACATACAAAATTTGCATGATAGATGAAGATTCTCTTTTGAAAACGGCGGAGTTGACTGGCAGAAACAGACGATTACAGACGAAAAAGGTGCGCGCTTATGCGGATATGGAAATGGATTATCGAAAGTTTGTAAAAAAACGTTATCTTGCCCTTTCAAAAAGGCCAAAGAAGAGGTTGCACCGTATGTTCCTCAAAAAGAAAGATAATTTGGTTTCGTATATTGAAAAAATTAGAAGCTCTTTAAAAAAATGCGGGAAAAGAGAAAGGTGACTGGGATGCCCTGCAGTATGCTTCTCTTTGGTACGCTTGCATTTCGTGCGGTGAATATCCCGGCGAGATATGTGGAGGGATATGAGGCAGTTACTTCCGATGAAAAAAGATGCTAATGGAAATTACCGTGCGGACGTGACCGGGCAAAATGCGCATGCATGGGTGGAAATTTACTGTGATGGTGTGGGTGGCTTCCCGTGGATGTGACACCGGGACATTATGATAAGATTACGGTGAAAAGCAAAACAGCAGAAGAAAATAGAAAAACAGCAGACCTCAATTTCGCAGAAGGTTACGAAAAAGAAAGAAAAACCAAAACAAAATGAGGCACCGAACAAATACTTATCGTGGCAGCAAATCATTTTATGGATCGTAATTTGCATTTTTTGCTGTAAGTTTTCTTTTTCGCAGGAGTGCTTGCAATTCGCAGAAAGGCTATAGTCTACAAGCGTAGAAAACACTTATGCAGGCAGATACGGCAGCGAATTACCGATTTATTATTTCATATTTGACCACGTTATTTGCCTATTTAAAACTTTCCGAAGAAGATTTGCCACGGAGATACGAGAGGGCATGGAACGTTTTTGGTTTGATGAGAACGGCGAAATAACGGAGAAAGAGTTATCACAATTAAGAGAATATGGAAATGAAATTCAGAATACGATGTGGCAGGAATCTTCCTGCATTAAAAATTAGTTCTTTCGCTTCTGGCATTGTTTTGAATTTCCGTTCTGATAAGAAAAACCGAGGGATTAAATCTTCCCCTCGGTTTTTTTAGAAATGCTTCCGCACACTGTGCGTAGCAGGCAGCCCCCAATCGGGCACACGTCCTCATTAAACAGAGCCTTTGATGGTGCACCGGGTAATCGCCGCGCTCATCCTCAAAGCCGGCAGACAAAATACATATACGTACTTGGAATTTTGTTTGCAACGAGGCAAAATCTTCCGAAGCGGGTGCGTTAATATCCGGATAACCATTTAGTGTTGATTGGCAAAGTGTTTTCATAGCAGAAACAAATTCTTCTGTCAAATCCGGATTGCATATAAGTGGTGGAACGGCGGAAAGCACAGTATATTCAATACTTCCGTTATATACCGCAGCGGTTCGTTCACTGACTTCGCGGGATTCGTTTTACAAGGATTTCCTTTGCGGCTTCGTTATTGGTGCGCAGTGTTCCCTGTAAAATTGCATTTTCCGAATAATATTGGCAACTTCACCGGCACAAAAACCGGCCGATTGTGAGAACACAGGAATCGGCAGGATTACTTTCTCTGGCAATTAGTTCTGCAGGGCAAGATAAATGTGGACACCAATGTTAATCGGGTCAATGCCCTGATGCGGGCAGGCACCGTGGGAACCTTTTCCGTGGATGGTAATTTGAAAGCCATCCACCGAGTTCATCATGGTATTTTTTGCTATTGTACATAAAAGTGCCAACCGGACTTCTGCCGGTCGTTACATGGAAAGCAAGCGCGGCATCCGGCTTTGATTTTCTAAAATGCCGTGTTCAATCATGTTGTCAGCCCCTTCAAAAAGTTTCCTCTGCCGGCTGGAACATAAACTTCACGCGTCCGCATAAATGAGATTCATTTCCCTTTAGCATCTTAGCCGCACTAAGGAGCATGGCAGCGTGAAAATCATGTCCGCAGGCAGGCGTGCATTTTTCCCGTTTTACATGAAAAACTTTCTCCGCTTTCTTCTGTCAGAGGAAGCGCATCCATATCTGCACGAAGCAGAAGAACCGGCTCACCTTGTCCAAGCAAAGCCGTCACGCCTTCCCCCGCATCTTTCCGGGTTAAGACCATATTCCGTAAGCCGCTTCATCACAAACTCCACCGTATTTTCAAGATGCAGCCCTGTCTCTGCATGTTCATGCAGATAGCGGCGGTTCGCAATCGTTTTTTTTAATTCCAACGCACGTTTATAGTAATTCATCTAATCCCTCCATTTATATTGATACTTATAATCATAAAGAATAAAACCCTAACTGGCAACCCTCTACTTGCTTTTTTATTTCCCCTCGTTATATAATGCCCGATGTAGAGTAAAAATAGTACATCAAAGGAGATTATTAGCATGCAGAATGAGGCATATCAGAAATTAATGGATAATTTATGTTACATTGTGGCAGAGGAGCAGGCGAAACTTGGTTACATGAAAGAGCCAATCCGTTTGTATTATCCTTTGAGTTTCGTTAAATCATTTTTTTGAGGAGACGTTTCCGCTGATGAGATGCAGGAAAACTTTCAAAGTTTAAATCCTTTGCTTATGATAAATTCGGTGAAGTAGAAATAACACACAAAGGAGAGCGCTTTTGTTTCTTTTTATCTGAGCGTGCAACCGAGTATGTTCATCAAAACGGTGGACAGAACCAATTTATATTTGACCTGGTAGCGCTTTTGGCAAAGCATGGCACGGTCATGGAAGAAGTAGAGGGCATTGTTTGCAAAACAGAAAGATGCTTATGAAATAGAAAAATGAATCATGGAGAATTTGACTACATGATTCATTTTGTGAATTCCAAAGATAAATATCTCTATTGTTTCAAAGACGAAGGCTGTCATATTATTTACCATCGGTTTTACCGGAGGATTATGAGGATTTAGGATTATAAAAGTCCGGACCTTCTAAAAGACTGGAAATACTCATGCATGGATTTTAGTGTTTTGTGCTTTCTTCATAGAATGGCTCGAATACACTAAAGGCGTGCGTGAGTTTTTATTTTTTCCAAACCGGAGCAGCTTGTGTGATACCCGGTTTGCTTTTCAATGCCTTTTCAAATTTTACGGTATAATGCTCTAAGTTATCACTGTGGCTGGTAACTAAAAAGCATGGTGGAAGTGCCGAAACAATTTCCGGATTTTCAATGTTTACATACGGTGCAATTGCTTTCTTTTTGTAGCCCTTTCCATAGAAATAAAGAAGGGGAGGAAAAGACCGATTTTGTCAAAGCGGGTTGTGTAAAACATGCCACTGATAAGTCCAAGGGCATTTAGGGGAAAAATCAGGTGCTTTTTGTGTGGGCAGCTTTGGCAAATTTCTTGTTCTTTGTCATTGCAGCTACATTTGTTAAAAGATAAGCACCGCCGCTGTCGGCAACCCCATAGATTTTATCCGGATTTCCTCATAGGAGGATAAATTGTCACGGATAAATGTCATGGCGGTTGAGACATCTGAAAACTGGTCGTAAACGCTGCAGTCCGGGACAAGACGATATTCAACGCTGAATACAACATAGCCTAAAAAGACATAATCTGGCACAAAAATAGCGGTTGAATTCTTTTATTGCCGATTAACAGACCGCCGCCGTGGATGTTGATGATGACAGGAAGTGTTTCATTTTCTTTTCCCTGTGGGCGGTACACATCCATGAGATGTTCTTTTCTGACCGTCAGCGATATAGGAATATCACGGCTCTCGACTACGCCATCCGGGAAAGAAAATTTTTTTGTCGCGAACAGCTGCCGATTTTTCAAAGTATTCCGCTGTTTATAAAAAAATTTTTCTTCATAAAATTACTCATCTGACTTCTCCTTTGGTATATTCGGAATCGTTACTTCTCTGTGGTCTACGGAAGTTGAAAATACAATCAATGTTTTGCGCGTCCATATTTTTGCAATTCACCAATAAAAGTATCCAAATCGGTTGTGCTGTGAAAAAAGAACTTCTAAAAGCATCGAATAATCGCCGGTCACGCAATTGCACTCGATCACATTAAGACAGGAACGGATATAAGGATAAAATTCTGCTTTCTGATTTGGCTCAACCTCAAAGGTTTATAAAAGCCCGGATGTGAAAGCCGAGAAGTTCGGAATTTAATGTGGCGTGATAACCGGTAATATAACCTTCTTTTTCAAGCCGCTCCACTCTTGCTGAGACAGCAGGAGAAGAGAGGAAAACTTCATTTGCCAAATCCTTTACACTCATTCGCCCGTTTTTACTGAGTAAATTCAAAATTTCACAGTCCACATGGTCAAGTTTGTTCTTTTTCATTGTGCTACTCCAATCTGAATTGTTATGAACTCAGCATACTCCTTTTACAAGAGCGAGTCAAGAACACACTTAATTTTATTTTGTGAAAATACAAAAAGGTTTGTTTGATTAAGTGCGAATAGTTAATTTTATTAAATAAATTTAAAAAAACAGAAAACCTTGACTTTTTGAAAAAATGAGGAATAAGGTATTAGACGTAAAGACCGATGCGCATCCGGCAGGGAGCAGGAAATGGGAAGTTGCGAAAGCAGAAAGAGAGGCTATTATGGCACATAGTTATGACCCATATGAAAATGTAAGAAATGTGATGAGTGATGCAGCAAAATGGCAGGGATTGATAGTCCTTATATGGAAATTATCAAATGTCCTCAGCGTGAGACAAAAGTTTATCTGCCGGTTGAAATGGATGATGGTTCGGTTCATGTGTTTGAAGGATATCGTGTTCAGCACTCGAATATCCGCGGACCATTCAAAGGTGGTATTCGATATCATCAGGATATTACATTAAATGAAGTTCGCGCACTGGCTACGTGGATGTCATTAAAATGTGCAATTGCGAATATTCCATACGGTGGCGCAAAGGGCGGTATTAAAGTTGACCCGCATAAATTATCCAAGCGGGGAACTGCGGGCGCTTACAAGACGTTATACCTTTGCGATTGCACCAATTATCGGTGCGGATTCGGATATTCCGGCACCGGATGTAAATACCAATGCTCAGACGATGGCTTGGGTTTTGGATACTTACAGTCAGCTGCAGGGAAAGCCGTGTCCGGGCGTTGTCACCGGAAAGCCAATTGAACTTGGCGGTTCACGTGGAAGAAATTCGGCAACCGGACGTGGTGTTGTGATAAGTACCAAATTGCTTCTTGCCAAAGAGGGAAAGAAATTGGATGACATAAAAAGTAGTGATTCAGGGTATGGGAAATGTAGGAAGCAATGCCGCAAAAATTTTCCGGCACAGGGGAAGCAAAGTTGTGGCAATCAGTGATGTGTCCGGCGGTTTATACAAAGAGGATGGTTTGGATGTTGATACGATTGCTGAGTATCTGGAAACGTCTGGGGCTCTTTTTGAAAGATTACGACGCAGAAGGAATTACTCATATTTCCAATTCGGAAGTATTAACAACACCGTGTGATGTGTTAGTTCCGGCAGCTTTGGAAAATCAGATTACCGAAGAAAATGCGGATAAATTGCAGTGCTCTTATATTGTGGAGGCAGCCAATGGTCCAACGTCCAAAGAGGCAGATGCAATTTTGGAAAAAGCGCGGCATACCAGTAATTCCTGATATTTTTGCAAATGGCGGCGGTGTTATTGTTTCCTATTTTGAGTGGGTACAGAATATTCAGGAACTTACCTGGGAGCGTGACCGCGTCAATGAAATGTTGGAAAATCTGATGTCTAAATCGTTTGCAGAGATTACGGAAGCAAAAGAGAAGTATGACTGCACCTATCGTATGGCGGCTTATGTGGTGGCATTGAAAAAAATTAATTTATGCGGAAGAAATTAAAGGGTATTTTCCCGTGATAAAATCCAAAAAATTTGTTAGAGACTAAATAACATATCTTGTTATAGTCTCTAACAAATTGTTTTTTTCATGATACATTCCTCCAATCAATAATATCATTTTATCATGTTTTCATATATATAACGAGTGAAAAGGATAGAATGTTGCAAATTTTACAAAGGACGGTTGCCGCACAGGTAGTCAGCGTAATTCTTTCCTATATGCTGATAAGGAAAAGAAACTTCCGTTTATTCTTAAGAAGAAAGATATTCGAATCAACCGGAATATGACGGCAAAAGAATTAAAGATTGGAACACCGGTGGCTTTGCAGAAAAAGTTGACAACCTTCCACTTTAATGATATTCTGTTATCAATTAATTTCCATGAGGGAGTAGCGAGCGTGTACGACACGTATCAAGTCAACATACTGACCGAATGGTCTGGCTTGTTTTAAATTGCGAGACTCATGTATAGCGGATTCCTATACGTGAAGTCTATCTATTTTAGAAATTCAACCGGGTATAGTGATGTCTGCTGTACCCGTTTTTTTTATGCAAAAGACGGGGAATTGCGGAATGGAAAACAGATGGAGGATTGTGAAATGGAATGGAGTTTATTTTTTGTATTCAACAGTATATTGCTTGGTGTAGGACTGGCGATGGATGCGTTTTCAGTTTCTTTGGCAAATGGATTGAATGAGCCAGGATGCACAAGAAAAAAAAATGTGTGCCATTGCAGGAACCTTTGGGTTTTTTCAGGCATTAATGCCAATGACCGGATGGGTATGTGTTCATACCATTATTGAATATTTTAAAATGTTTGAGAAATTCATTCCATGGATTGCACTGATACTGCTTCTTTTTATCGGAGGGAAAAATGGTGAGGGAAGGCATTCATGATGGAGCCGAAGAAGTGGAAAAAGCGAAAGTTGGTGCACTCGCTCTCTTTGGTACAGGGAATTGCAACCTCAATTGATGCATTGTCTGTTGGGTTTACGATTGCGGAGTACGATTTTATTATGGCACTGGCGAGCTCTCTGATTATTGCGGTTGTGACCTTTGTAATCAGCTTTGCCGGTTTAATTCTCGGTAAAAAATTTGGAACGAAATTTTCCAATAAAGCAACGATTCTTGGTGGTGCGATTCTGATTGCAATCGGTATTGAAATTTTTGTTTCGGGTGTTTTTTAGATTGTATCAGACACCCGTAAGCAAATTTTCTATCACTTCTCCGGCATCTTTTGAAATGCCTATGGACTTGTTCTGGATTTCCAATGGAACTTCTGTCTGTCCAAGATTGATACAAGCATAAAAAGCATCCGGCCAGGCAGCAGTCATCTGCCAGAATGGATATTTAATGATGACGGGTGTGTTATATCCGGTACCAAGTTCCCAAAATAGGACGTTTAAGTTTTTGTGCCGGCGTAAAAAGTCATCATAGCGGCTGGCGGCTGCGTGCCATCCCTTGTCTTCTACGAAAGTAGAATCAGCTCTTAGATTCATTGACAGAGGAGCACTGCAGTGTGGACAGCGGGGGATTAGATAGTCAGGAATCCGCATGTTTTCCTGTTCTTTCATCATTTGATGGATTTGAACTTCATTATCAAAAGTTTCGCTGCAGCATGGTTTGGAACACTGAAAGAGTCCATAATCACCTTGAGTGTAAAAAGGCGTTTTTTATCAAATCCAGCCTTTTGAAAACAGTGGTCTACATTAGTAGTAAGAACAAAATAATCCTTATCTTTTTACCAGTTTCAGCAGATTTTCATAAACCGGTCTGGGTGCATCTTGATAGCGGTTGATATAAATATAGCGGCTCCAATATGCCCAGTGCTCATTCAAGGTCTCAAACGGATAAAAGCCGCCGGAGTACATATCGGAAAAGCCATATTTAGCAATAAAATCGGAAAAAGTATCGGGTAAATCGCCCCCGGAATACGTCAATCCGGCAGAGGTCGAAAGACCTGCACCTGCCCCGATGATAACGGCGTCTGCCTTTTCCAGTTTTTCTTTTAACCGGTTAATTTGAGCCGAGCAGGCGTTCGTAGATTTCTTTTGTCATTTTCTTTGAAAACATTAAATACCACCTTCTTTACTGTTGTGTCATTTTGCTTTAAAAAGTCTGTTGTAGATGCGATTGCAATTTCGGCAGCTTTTTTCATTCGGAAAAATGGAAAACGCCCGTGGAAATGCAGCAGAAAGCAACACTTTCTAAATGGTAATCTGTGGCGAGCTGCAAGCACGACGTAACAGCCTGCTAATAGGTCACAGTCCTTTTTAGTCAGATGTCCGTTTATAATCGGACCGACAGTGTGGAGAACATAGCGGCAGGGCAGGTTATAAGCAGGCGTTATCTTTGCCTGACCGGTTGGTTCTTCAAAACCTTGTTTTTTGCATTTTTGAAAGCAGTCATAGCGCAGCTGCACGCCGGCGTAAGTGTGAATGCAGTTATCAATGCAGGTGTGACCCGGAATATAGCATCCGGTCATCTGGGAGTTGGCAGCATTTACAATCGCATCACAACGAAGTGTTGTAATATCTCCCCTGCCACACGTACAAATTGTCTTTGACGGGCGTTAAATCGTGAAGGTCAGTTACTCCCTTTTCTTCAATTGCTTCCTGTAGATATTCATTTTGCACCTGTAAAAAATCTCATCAATTGGTTTTGGTGCCCGGACATTCATCAGAGCACGCAAAAGCATACGCTGTTCCGGCAGACCTTTCGGAATGGATGTATTGTGGTATTCCGGACTTTCTTTTAGTAATGTCTGGATGAGAAAATAAGCTGTTCTTTTTTGTCATTGTCATATATGTTCTCCTTTCTGGCGGCAAAATGGATTACTTTTTAAAATGTATACGGTGGATTCCCGGAGAAATCAGCAATTACACCATGCGGCTCATCCAAGTAAAATACCTCAAAATTGGATTGTCCGCAGTCTCATACTGTCCTTTGACAATCGGATTGCTCTGCATATCGAGATAGACATCTTTTGTGTTGTTGGTGCAGAACCACAGTTTTCCGTCCATTTCTCCGGAAAACATAAATGGGCGGCACTTTGCTTTCCCATTGCGTCCTACGGTAGCGAGATACTGTACCGGGTTTTCTTTTAGAAATTCAATTACTTTGTTCATAATAAAACCTCCTAAAAATTTTTTTGGAAAAAAATATTGTGTTTTCCTGTTGATGCTATTATAATATCGCCATAGGACTTTTCGTAAAGTAAGCACTATTTTGTGCTATAGTTACCAAAAGGAAACAATTGCGAAAAAAGGAGACTTTTGCCATGGAAAATATATCAACAGCAGAAAAACTTCCTGCCTGTCCGGTGGAAACGACGCTTACTTTAATCAGTGATAAATGGAAAGTCTTGATTTTAAGAGACTTACTTCCTGGGACAAAACGGTTTGGGGAGTTAAAGAAATCAATCGGACATGTTTCACAGAAAGTGTTGACAGCGCAGCTTCGACAGATGGAGCAGAGCGGACTTGTGAATCGAAAAAGTATATGCCGAGGTGCCGCCAAAAGTTGAATATTCACTGACGGACGTGGGATACAGTTTGAAACCGATTTTAGACGCTATGTGGACATGGGGCGAAGAATATCAGAAGGAAATGGAGAAATAATCCCCGGCGGCTTTGAAAAACCGCAGCGGGATTATGAAGACATACACATCATGTATTGTGTGTTGTAATTAATCTAAAATCTGTCCATCCGTAGAAATTGTGACAACCTGCCATGGGATAAATTTTCCACTGTTTTGCAGTGCTGTCTTTTGCCGCATGCTCAAGTCCGCCACAGCACGGTACTTCCATGCGGACAACAGTTACACTCTGATGTCATTGTTCTGGATGATTTCGGTTAGTTTTTTTGAGTAATCAATGTCATCCAGTTTTGGACAGCCGACAACGGTGATTTTTCCTTTGATAAAATCATGATGGAAATTAGCATACGCATAGGCGGTGCAGTCCGCAGCAATCAAAAGTTTGGCACCATCAAAGTAAGGAGCCTTTGTCGGTACGAGTTTAATCTGAACCGGCCATTGTCTTAATTCGGACGTAAGAGAATTGTCTGCGGATACAGCAGGTGCTGAATTGCGGCGGTCAAACTGGCGCATTCTCTGTCCCTGGGCATCCACTGAATACCGGAGTTTTTTTCTTTTTGCTTTTTTTTCATATTTTCTTTTACGGCTTTTTTCGTCGTAAGCAGCAGCTTCCGTTCCACAAAAGTAATGGCCCGGTCGGGCAGGTTGGCAGACAGTCGCCAAGTCCGTCGCAGTAGTCGTCGCGCAGCAATTTTGCTTTTCCGTTTACCATACCGATGGCACCTTCGTGGCAGGCATTGGCACAGGCACCGCATCCGTTACATTTATCTTCATCAATCTGAATAATTCTTCGTATCATAGTTTATCCTTCCTTTCGGGTAATTGTTGTTTCTGGTTGTATTATAGAAAAGGCTGTGCTAAAATTATGTTGTTATAACAACGAAAATATATTTTTTGAAATTGAGGAGCGAAAATGCAAAAACCACAAATACCGATTTTTATGGAAATAACGGACGCAGAATGGGATGAGATGGTACGTCTTTTGTGTCTGCGCGAGAAGAAATTCAAAAAAATACGATTATTTTTCATCAGGGCGACATCACAGAAGAAATGGGAATTGTTATAAAGGAAACGTAAATATAGAAAATGTGGACATTTCAGGTAATGTAAGTTTATTAGGAAATGCAGAAGCAGGGGATGTATTTGCAGAGACGTATGCACTCTGTGGTGAGGCGATGGCGGTAGATGCAGTGGCTACGAGCGAGACGGTTATTTTGTTTCTTCGTATGAAACAGCTTATGCATGAAAAAAATGCAGGATATTCGTGGTACGGTAAAATGCAGGCTAACATAATTCGTATGCTCAGCAAGAAAAAATCTGGTGTTGTCAAATCGTATTTTCTGTACAACTCCGAAAAAATCAGGGATCGTGTGTATACCTATCTTTCAATGCAGAGGGTGAGAAGCGGCTGCCGGAAATTTAAGATTCCGTTTAACAGGCAGCAGATGGCGGATTACCTGAATTTAGACCGGAGTGCACTGTCAAAGGAGTTAGGACTTATGCAGGAAGAAGGAATCCTTTCTTTCTATAAAAATGAATTTGAACTTTTGGAGGCGGAGGAATACGATGTTAAAAGATAAAGATATCAGGGAACCGCTATTTGACTTTTTGGAGGAACAGTACGGGAAAACTCGGATTATAGAGGAAAAACGATGGGAAAATCCAGGGCGGACGTTGTGATGGTTTTGGAAGAAGAACTGGTAGGGAATTGAAATCAAAAAGCGATGCAGACACCTACGCAAGACTTTCACGCCAGGTTAAGGATTATGACCGTTTTTTTTGATCGGAATTATGTCGTTGCCGGTTCGAAGCATGCTCATCACGTGGGGAACATGTACCTGAGTGGTGGGGCATTATTACCGTGGAGGAAGTAGATGGAGCATGCGATTTTTATGTGCTCCGCAAAGCTGAAAAAATCCCAAGCAGAAAATGCTTCATAAAATAAAATTGTTGTGGCGTCCGGAACTGGCACATATTCAAGAAGTGAATCATTTGCCGGCATACAAGCAGAAAAGCAAAGATTTTGTCCGCAAAAAATCATGGAAAAAGTACCGGAAGACCTGCTGCATAAACAAATTAGTGATGAATTGTTTGAGCGGGATTACACGACGATTCAACAGCAGATTGATGAATTTAAAAAGAGGTGACAAACGATGAAAATGACGACACTTTGTTATATTGAAAAGGATGGGAAATATCTGATGCTTCATCGGACAAAAAAGGAAAAAAGATATTAATAAGGACAAATGGATTGGTGTTGGAGGGCATGCCGAGGAAGGCGAAGGACCGGAGGAATGTTTGGTAAGGGAAGTAAAGGAGGAGACAGGGCTTTTACTTACTTCTTACCGGTTTCGCGGAATTGTAACTTTGTCAGTGACCAGTGTGAGCCGGAACTGATGTGCCTTTTTAGTGCAGACAAATTTGAGGGAGAAGTAATAGAATGTGATGAGGGGATTTGTTCTGGGTTGAAAAAGAAAAAGTACCCTCACTTCAACCTGGGAGGGGGGATGCCATTTTCCTAAAATTGTTTTTGGAAGATGAACCGCGGTTTTTAGTCTTCGTCTTGTTTATGAAGGAGAAAAATTAGTGGAAAAGAATTTAGATTGTATGAATCATAACAAAAGTGGCTGCTTGATACAGCCACTTTTTACAAGCGTATGTCAATGTTTGCACCAACATTTGGGTTCACTGACATTTCCATCATTTTCGCCAATGCGTCTCCCCTGCATTTCCTGCGAGTCTAAAAAGTTTTTGAAAGCATCGAGACACCGACTGACTGCATGAGATTGTTTGCAGCATTTGCCATGGAGTAACTGGCAATATCCATGCCTAAATCCATATCCATAACGATACCTCCCTATCGAATAATTCTAATTAAATAATAGCAGAGATAGGAGAAAATAACAAGAAAAAATTTATGAAAAAAAGGATATTTTGCAAGTTCACTCGTTTATATAGTGAAGACCAAGAGAAAGGAGGTTTTATGGTGAGGGATTGGACAAAAGATTATTTTCATGAAAAATATGAGTGCTACTGTGATATGGTATATCGAATCTGTATGCTTTATTTGAAAAATGAAAGCGATGCCAGAGATGGATTACAAGATATTTTTCTGAAAATGTGGGAAAAACAACCGGTCTTTGAAAATGCTTCCCATGAAAAGGCATGGCTTATAAGTACGACCAAACATTATTGTCTGGATGTATTAAAAAGCAGTTGGCATAAAAACGAGTGGCACTGGATATTAACCGGGAAATCATGTCGGATGAGAGAGAACAGGAGTATCCGGTGTTAGATGAGATTTTTGAAACTGCCACAAAAAATACCGGGAGGTTCTTTTTATTTATATTATTATGAAGAATATTCAGTAAAGGAAATCGGGATTATGCTCAAAAGGAAAGAGAGTACC
>VOFC01001056.1_pt1 | contig 14001 bp, 21 predicted proteins | sample 5384161 | NCBI WGS metagenome assembly VOFC01 (sample SAMN12384722, study PRJNA508395) | human gut metagenome | isolation source: healthy gut B | host: Homo sapiens | reverse complement strand
CCAAGGAAGAGATTCAGAGCATCTTCGTAAAGAGCGAGTATAAGCTGGTGCAAATCGAATTGAGTAAAATTCTGTACATAGAGGGGCTGAAAGACTATCTCAAAATCTACGAGGAGGATTCTCCCAAACCTATCCTGTCTCTCATGAGCATGAAGGCAATGGAGGAACTTCTGCCTGCCTCGCGTTTCATGCGCGTCCACCGTTCCTACATTGTTCAGAAGAATAAAATACGTATTATAGACCGTGGTCGCATCGTGTTCGGAAAGAACTACATCCCGATAAGCGACAGCTATAAACTGGCTTTTCAAGAATTTTTAGACCAAAGAAGCTAAAAAAATCGACCAATCCGTCGATAAAATCGGAAAAACCGTCGATTTATTATAGAATCTTTTTGCATATTAAAATATGTTTTTTTATCTTTGCACCGAACAGATAGGAGTTGTGAAACTCCCCCAATAGAATAGTTTAGTTAAGTCTAGTTAATGCGAAAACATGCGGATGATGCAATGAGAAAAATCTTCGACAGTTTAAAGTGATTGTTCTTGGACGAAAGCTATTGCCTCGATAGTGGCTTCTTCCCTCTCCTTTTCTACATCAGAGTTCAAACGGTCTATTAACTCCATATTTCCCGTTATCGCGGTTTTCACGTAATCAGAATACGTGACTGTTAGCTGATAATGACCGTAGCCAATGAAAGCCTTTGTAAGCTTTGGAGAGGATGATTGAGATTTACCCATAATGCAACGGATTAAGAAACGGAAAAAGAACCCATTGCGTTACATATTCTCAAATAGGAGGATACAGTGAAACCATTAAGCTATCACACGGGGGTCGGAACCGTATATGCACAAGCTACTGGCAAAATTTATCACCAGTAGCTCTACGGTCGGAATATTACTATTCCTCCTATTCAATAAAGTATGTAACGCACCGCAAATATGGAAAAAATATGCGAAATAACGAAAATAATTCATGCAATAGTTGTATAATAACCAAAAGATTATTATCTTTGTAATGTCAAATAACAAAAGTAATCAACATGAGTAACGAACAAATTAAAAAGGACCTGCTTATACAAAGAGCATTCCTCAAAAAAGAATTGGACCAGCTAAGGTTTATTGCCGAAGTTACCGGAACTAACCAAGAAAAAAGAGATTGACAAAAAGGTTAGACCGGTTACTGACAATCGACAAAGTCTTAAAAGAGTTAGAAAAAAAGAAGTAAAACAAAGCCCCTCTCTCCGGAGAGGGCACTAAAAAATAAATATATGGCACTGAAAGATGAATTACTGGCATTAAAGCCACTACTTGGTACAGACTCTCCAGAGTTCTATACCAAAATGAGAGAAATAGCCGCCAAGTACAATTCGGAAGAAGATAAAAAAGCTATTGCAGATTTCGTATCAGAACGCTTACAGAACATTGATAGGAAACTGGACGTTATAGAAGAGAGCGCAATCAAACTACAGCTGCAAGAAGTGGCTGAAATAGTCTCCCTAAGCTATCTTGCGAAGAAATACTTTAATAAAAGTAGGTCATGGCTGTATCAGAGATTAAATGGTAATCTGGTAAACGGAAAACCGGCACGCTTCACACAAGAAGAATTACAGACATTTAACGATAACGATGCCCTATATTGATACAGGACATTTCTAAAAAAATAGGCTCACTTAGTATCTCATATTGATATGAAACGCCCTTTCACGGGTGCACCAATGGCGGTATCCTTAATGCGTTCCAAATATGATAAAGCCCGTCGTTGTAAGTCATGGGGGCAAAGATAGCAAAATATAGTGAAAAGAGGGCGACTATTCAGCTCAAAATTAACCGGTAAAATGATAAAGCCGCAAAAAACGCATATTTTTTTATTCGCCCGGAACACAAAAACGTAGATATGCTCGGATTCAAAAAAATCCGCAACATCTTGAGGCAAATGAAAAAAAGCATTTGCAAGTTCTTCATTAGAATATTCTAATTCATTACAATGCATCCTATATGCAGTTATAAAAAAGACTAGGATGATCAATATAGACATCTATAGGCTCATTTTTTTTTTATAGCCTTTTCTCCCTAATTCTCGATTGAAATAAGTATATTTATCTTTATCAATGCACTTCAAATCATAGGCTCTACGGACAATGGATGCCATAGATACCAGCCAATAACGTTTCAACTCAACTAATGAAGAAAGTTTTAAATAACGCAAAGAAATTGATAATAGCACATTCAGGCATTAAAAATTCATTAGCAAATCTATCAGCTTCTTTTTCTTTGTTTCGATCATCCGCAAAAATAAAATCCTTAGATAAATGCATGATAATATGCCCCAATTCATGTGCAATAGTACGCCTTTTATGATCATTGCTAAAATTCTTATTTACAACAATGACAGGATAACCATTATCTGTTAAAAATGAAACACCATCAAAAACATCTACATCTTCATCTATCTCTACAACAAAAATACCATTTTTTTCTAATAATGTTACAATATCACGTACAGGATCGCCTTCTTGTATTCCTAAAAACGGCGTAAAAACCAAGCTATTTTTTTCTGGAGAGTAGCCATCATCAACATTTACAAATTTAATAGTCATCCTGGGATAATCTAAAGATGCAGACATCTCATCTATAATATATCCTATCAACTTATTTGAATACTCTATTGCAGATTTTTGTGTTTTTGTAACACTCGCTTTTCGCCTATAATGAGCATTTTCTACATTATTTGAAATTTGAATTTCAAAGAAGCTTTCCGGAAAATTCAGAAACTTAATAATTCTATTTAGCACCTCATCAGAGAGTATACCTAGACCTTTCTCAAACTTAGATAAATTGGGCTGCGACAATCCTGGTATATGAGCTGCAAGTTCAGTTTGAGATAATTTTCTATATTCTCGTGCAAAAAGCAACTGTTTATAATTTACATTCATATTATAGGATTATTATTAAATTTATTCATTAATAGCCCTTCTATCCAATGCATTTTGTTTTATACTCATCGAATTATTGTTAGGCATAGTAAATGTATCAAATTTTCAACCTGCTGCCTAACTGCTATGTCAGCAGATGTAATTTCCCACTTAAATTTAAACTCATCAATATAAACAAGTTTAGGACTTTGAAGTTCTCCGAATTTATCTTTTTGGTAGCCAAAAAATAAAATTGGTTCTATAAAGTCATCGTTTCTTGCAAACAAGGATACCTTGCATTTGATTTTCTATAGCTTGATATACTTTTGAATCAATATGCATTGGCATATTCTTTCGATTCAGTTTTTAAATAAAATAATATAACCATTGATACGTAACATAAAACGCCCATGTTTTCCTATCTTCCAATTGAATGGAAAATATTTTTGTACACATTGTACCAATTTTATATTCATCAGCCTTGCTTCAAAACCTCTCAATCTTGCATCGGGAGGTGTTTCTACTATTTCTTTTTTTCATATAAAGAACAAGCTTCCTTATATACTTTAAACAAAGTACATAATTCTTCTTTTAAATCAGATTTACATGCATCTGAGTTTGGAATCCTTCTACTCTTAGTCATTAATATACTATTTACCAAAATATCTTCCATACCAACAATGATTACGAATTATATAATATATGAAATGTTTTTTCGATGCAAATATATATAATTTTCTCGTAAATGTGTATTTTCTATATATAATTTTTATAAGAATGTGTATTTTGTGGGATTTTGATGAATTATTGTTGCTTAATCCAATAAGTTTACCTCTATGATATTGCTAAAATTACCATTGCCACAAATCATAGCTCACCCCAGCACCTACATAAAAAACGACTGAATACAAAAAAGGCGGTGAAACCATGTTGGAATTACCGCCTTGAAAACCAATATTATACTGACTGGATGAATGTAATCAAACCTTTAATTATATTTTCTATCTTTTTTTATCTGAGGCTGGGAAGTCAATAGCTTAAGTTTATAATTCAAATCCTGCACCCGATTGGTTGATATGGAATTTAGAATATACCTTAAAACCAATAACCCGCCAGCCATATTGTGAAACCTGTCACCTTGTAAATCCGATATCGGACCTTTACGAATACGTTTCTGTAATTTTAAATCGTAAATATTATGCCCATGAGCACATAAATTACGTATAACTCGAAGCGTGCTCATATAGTTATCAAAAAATATCCACGTTTCTTATATTATAATGTGCCGCAATTTCTTCTTTCAGTTTCGCGTCTTTTAGGCTGGAATATAAATAAAGAATATCTCCAAATGTCATATACTCTAATGTCTTCCATGCCGGCGCGTATATGTCATTGATATATTTCCCATGATGATGTTTTATAGCCTCATTTTTTCGTATCGTTTTATAACAATTCGGCAAATAATCTATAAAGTCCATATTCACAATTCGAGGGTCAGCAAACCAAGTCGCATTGTTTTTATAGCGATTGGAAAACTGTATATGTAAGAAATGTGCGGAAACTTACTTCAATTCTATACAAATAAGGAGTAATGATACACCTTAAATCATGGTCGAAATAGTAAAGTGTCACTACGTCATCAAATAAGGTGTTCTCTTTAAATTGGTGAGTTCGATTGTTCTTTGAGGGATAACTTTGTTCGTAAAGGGAACCAATAAAATCCCAATCGATAATATCAATATCAAGCAGAATTTCTTTGGCTTTTTTTTCTTTATCGTTAAAAATCATTCCCCGTTCTTCGAGCAATTGTATCTGTTCTTCTATTGATGTCGCAGTTTTCATTTATTATGCTTTAATAAAAAAGGGACACCGCAATTTGGGCATCCCTATAAGTTCCTTATTATAGTGCAAGGTGATGCAGCTTGTACATACCGGCACTTTTTACGCCACAAATATAAGCAAAGTATTTGATATAGCAAAACCAATACATATGTATTAACACTGCTCACATAAAATGTCTTCTCAAAACGGTGTTCCAACAAGTCAAAGAACGATTTATATAATCCTTTCCAGTATTTTCCAAATTGGAAAGGATTGGTACTATCATTCAGTAATTTTTTCCTGCAATGTTCGCATAGGAACTTCTTCACTACTGGGAACATGAGATTAAATGAATAAAGCATAAGATAATGCGTTGAAGATATTAAAGCCTCCAACGTGCATTGTCTTATGCTTTTTCAAATTTTTATGTGGCAATAATTATTTGAACGTTGGGGGCTTTCTTTCCACTCTAAGCCCCGAAAGAGCGCCAGCGACAAGCCGACTTCTACATCGTTAATTTCTTTCTTACCATACAAATAGATTATAACTTATTCCTACACCTACATACAAACCACCCGGATACCCATACCCAGCCTGCAAGCCTAATCCCCAACGCTTCATCTTCGGCTTAACGGCATGATAGATGTCATTCGTCACCGTCTGATAAATAGTCTTCGGATATACCTCTATGCTATCTAACTTTGGACGATACCCGCTAACCCATGCCCGATAAAGACTATCCTCATAATAGGCTTGTTCACGCATGACTACTGTATCACCGATATGTATAGTATCATTTGTGAAGGTAAGAAAAACTGCTATCGGTGCAGAGATAAGAACCGTATCAAGTTTGACAACCGTCTGTATCTTCGTCTCGGTACGGATTTCTGCCGGCAAAGGCTCGTGCGGACGAAACCACGCCGCCACACAAGCGATTGCCAGCAATACAACCAATAGCCAGGGTAGTTTTTTCATAGCTTCAGTACCTGATTACGGTTTCTACCGTCTGCCCGATAACTCACATGCACCCAGGCGAAATTACTCTCATCAATTAACTGGTCGAAAGGAAGGTTCTTGCGGATATGCTCGAACAGTAGCTTATTCCGTTGCCTGTCTCCGGCATCAATGTCCGCCGCCTGTCCGCTCATGTGCTGGCTGGGTGTCGCACCGCCCACTGCTTTATTCAATGCCGGACAACGGTAACCGCTGTTCACAACGATAGGTTTGCCATACCATTCGCGTAGCGGGTCAAGAACGTTATCTACCAATGCAGTCAGATTGGCTTCTATATCACAGCCACATCTGTTGTCGATTCCTTTGCGGTCGGCAGTTGTCGAACGGCAAAGTTCTTTTATCGTAAAATACTTCATACATCATTTGATTTAATATAAACATACACTACATTTGCAGAAGCCTTTGTTTAAACTTTAAGTTTGTGCTAAAAAGGGAAGGGAGCCGTTGCGAAACACCTTCCTTCCCGCGAATCAATAATCGCTTGGTGGCTTCCGCCCGCTACATCCCCGGACATCACACCGCTTTGCTTCCAGCTTTATCTTCTCTATCTCCAGTGTAGCGTTCTTTTCGGTCAGCTCGCGGATACGCTGGCGGTCTTCATTCTTCTCGGCATAAAGCTGGTCTATTTTGGAATCAAGTTCCACTACCCTGTGTTCCTTTTTCTCGTACAGTTCCTTCCATTCAGCAGCATACGAGGTGATATTATCAGCTTCCGCCTTTCTCGCTTCCGCAACCGCCTTGCGCTTCTTTGAATCATAGAACATGAACACACCGAAAAGAGGAAGCAGGATAGTAGTGACTATCCCGCCGGTGATGTTGAACAGTTCATTCAGTTCCTCCATCATACCTTCATCCCCGTTACATGTTCATCACTCCACCCCTTGGCATTCCAACCGAGAAGAATGCCGGCAATAAACGCACCGGTACTCACAATGCTTGCCCAAAACGGTACATACTGGTAATAAGCCAGCAGACCTACAATCACGGCCACCACAACAGCCAAAACAATCAGTTTCTTTTTTCATCTACGAACTTTTTAATTAAACAAAAAAAAGCCCACGAACGCATCCTGTTAAAGACACATTCATGGGCGTTAACCAATAAAACATGACAAATATACTCATTTACAATCACTTTTCAGCGAAAGTAAACAAGAAATTTATGAGTAGGGAATATCTTGCCAGGAAAGGGCTGCCAAACTATGGCAGTAGAATATCAGTAGAACCTATAAAATCTACCCACATTCTACCACACGGCTAAAACCAGGTATCTTTTTTATTCCTTTATAATCGTAAAATTATATACATTTATATCTGGCATACCATATATTTAAACCAAATTACTGAATTTCCCCAGGATGCAATAGATGCTGTTGAAGTATGATTTGGTCTATTTTTTGGTCGGGAATATAACTTCCCGGCCAAAATAATTGATTAAATGCTTTGCTGATTGAATGTAAAATTGTTCCATGAGGACCAAGGCCCATTATTCCAACTTACCCGTATACAAATTGTTTTCCTTCTAAATCAACACCCGTTTGAATAGTTAAAGTCTTAGTATTAAATACAAGTAATCCACCGTAATTGAATGGCATAGTGGTAGAATTCCCCACGTCATACATTCCACTTGTACGTATGTCATCGGGGACATTTCTCCTTGAATTATATCACGCTGCATAAATGGAAAAAGTCTAAAAAGAAGTGAACAGTTCTCCACGTCGATTTACGGATGTGGGAGAATTGATACCAGTTGTAACTCCTGAGAAAAGACGGATTAAGTAATTCCAAGTTTGCAACAACAAAGATAAAATCAGAAGGCAAACGTAGCGTATTACTATATCGTTCATCATCTTCCCAATGGGCTCCTTTTTGCTATCAGAGTATCATGTATATCCACAGGTGAACCATTAAGTGATTTTTGCGTTTACATTGCTGGTAATACTATGGAATTACAAGATTCTACAAAAGTATATGTCAAATACCTATATGGACAACCCAATAGCGATACATACCTAAAAATGAAATACGAAACTGACCATAGAATATCCATATACTTGACTTCGGACAATTCATTAGGTGATAGAACTATTGTCAGAGAACTGATAGTTAGAGATTCAATGTACGATATGGCTACACAAGATGATGAAATTACCGGACTGGCAGATTGCACTATTATGCAATAGGTTTTATCTCCTTGTATGATTCGTCTATGAAACCAATATCTTTAATTATATCGCATTGGGTACTGCAATCGTATTTAAAGTAAACAGATTGCCCTTGTACTACAGTGAATACTACGTAAACATCCCAATTCTTATAAACCACTTTTATATCGGTAAACCCGGATGGTATGGAATAAAACTCTCCGACTATTCCATCGGAAGGTACTTTGTTTGCGTAGGTTGCCAATCGAACCCCTACGTTGTAGAAATTATGGCTTCCAATGATATTGAGACTTACTCCGTTCCATTGGATTTGATGGGTATAATGGATTGCAAAGAGTTTGTGACACGTAATTTTTTCCATAACAGTTCTCCCACAACTTGCGCCAGGTCCTCTTTATTGATTAAAATCGGGTTGCCTTCTTTGTCCAAAGCACGTACATAATTTATCTCTTTTTTCTGGGGAAGTGCGCTTTCGAATTCCTTCATAGTTTTTATAGCTCCCATGATGATTGTTTGAATTTAAATTGAACATTGTTTTAATCCTTTTTGAACACCACATCCTGAATCTTCCAGTTCCAGGTCTTGTCGTCCTTCTTCCCGCTGTTATTATGGAAATTCAAGGCTGACTTAATGATGTTCTCTTTTAAATCGTTTTTCTTAAACTCGACTTCCGCCTTCTGCGGAAATTCCTTTACCTGCGCAGTATCTATCGAGATAATCAACGCAACCAATAATGTGTCTAACATAATCCTTTTTATTACATTAATAATCGAATACCAATCTCCTTAATACGCTGCCGACCGCTATGCCGGCAGCATCCGCAAGTATGTCCAGCCAGTCCCAGCCCGAACCAACCTTGCAGTTCTTCTTATACATCCAGTCAGCGGCTTCTTTAGTTACACCTGCCGTAACCGCACAGAGTTCACCCGCTGTCAGGGTGATGGCAAGGCATGCAAGAAAATGCAGCAGCTTGTCGTTAATTCTTAAAAGCATATCCATACAATACTTTTTTAATTACGCAATCGGGTATGCTATAATACTCGTATCTGAAACCCCCAATACATTCCACTGTGCCAATGAACCACCTATCGATGCAATACATTCCAAATGAGCACAGCCGTATGCAGGAATATATATACCGGGGTCGCCACTTCCCCATATCTTTACTTTCGTATCACTGACATTAAAAATGGTGAGTGAACGCCCGCCCCAAAAATCGTAATTAGGGGACAAAGCCACCTGGGGTAAGCCACCGGTCAGTACCATGTGGTCCATAAAGGTATCTGCCGTATCAGGAAGTTTCCACATCTGCCCGTTTCCGACAATATCAGGGGTAACACCCCTCTCTATAGTGACCTTATTCAAATGCACCTTTCCCGAAAAGTCCACATCGCCTTCCTTTGTCCAGCTTACCGCTCCATTGGCTAATTTCCCGCTTCCATCCTTATTCAGAAGGGTTTTCCCGCCGGCAATATTGACACTGCCACTTTTTAAATCACCTGTAAAAGTCCCGTCTGCACCATCCAGGTGCTTCACCTTCAGGTTATCCACGTCGATAAGGTCTGCGTCTATCTTCCTGGCAAGCAAAAGCTGCGTACCCAGTAGCGGGTATTCCTGGATAGATTTCCAGGAAGTAGTGTCCGGGTTCTGGGCCACGTCAAAGAACGGGTGTTTATCACTGTTTCCGGCCACTGGATTCATCCACATGAATACAAACCCCTTCTCCTTATCCAGGAAATATTCCCCATTCTTGTATTTGAACGGCAGCGGTTTCCAGTCACCCTCGACCGGGAACGGGGACGGGTTCTGCCGCACAATACTGGCCCTCTTCTGAGCAAGAAGGGTCTCGCGGGCACTATCACGGTACGCTTCCACAATCACGGAATCCGCATTGCCCCACTTGTCAGAAGGAAGGTAGTATTCCCATTCGGACGATGCACCGGGGGAATCCGCCGTACCGAGGTCCTTGCCGGCCGACTGGACATGCAGCCGCCAGAATACATCCAGCAGGGCCGCATCAGCCCCGCTGCGGTGCAGGGCTTTCAGCTTCAGCGGCACCATCTGCACATTGTTACAGTCCACAGAGATGGCAGCCGGCTGGCACTCGATGTCAACGTATTCCACCGGGTCAGGCTCACGTACCGCCACGACACTCAAAACGCTGTCACCATCATAGCTCAATAGGATTAGTGTTCGTTGCGATTACTCTGAATGTTTTGGCGCGTGCTGCATCCGTATAGGTCAGTGCGATATCCTTGCCCTGGAACTTGTTGCTGTCCTTTCCCGACAGCGTGAACGGATTGTTCTCGCCATCGAATGTGGCGAAGTCCCAGCTTGCCACCGCCACTTCCTCTCCGGACTGGCGTTTATAGGCATACGGCGTCAGCGTTCCCGTTTCTCCCGGATATATCTGCCCGTCAGAAGCAAGCCCCTTGACCTTGAATGCCGCCAGTATAGGGTCGCTAAGGTCGAACACGGTAATGAAGCCCTTTGCTATGACTTTCGCATTCTGCACAGCCTCACAGCTTACCACCAGCGAACCGTCAATATCATTCGCGGCAATGTTCTGGGTTCCCTGAGTTCCGAGGTTGGCCTCTCCCGATGGCAGTTGCTTCTTCCATTGGAGCGTAATGTTCCCCAAATCGTTGATAAGGTCTCCGCCACTGTACAGCGATGCCTTCAACGTCAGCACTTCGGACGGATTGATTATCTGCGTACCCTTGTCAGAAGTAATGAATAACTCATACTGTTTACCCGATGATTCCTGGATGACAACATCAGTCGCAAGTTCGTTGAACGAGACCGTATGCCCGCCGATTTCAACTTCCCCGGAAACGGTTATACGGTCATTGTCATATCCGGAGATGGGCACGAGGTTCTTCATGACGCGAAGTCCCGTCATGGGATAGGACTGCGAGTCCACACTTACATTGTATCCGGTTACGCGTTTGAACATGCCGACAAACTGTTCCGTATTGCACAGCCCGTCCTCCCCGAATGCAAGTTCGGTACCGTTGTACTTGAAAACAAGCCTGGAAGGGATGAGGATGCGCCCGCTGCTCACGTCACGTAACACGACAATGACAATAGGGCGTTTGTCCTCCGCCAACGCTTCAAAGTCCGGCGTATACTTGTCACTTCCCTTTGTCCATGCCTGGATAAGCGGACCATTGTCTACGCGTACATACCCGTTGACGGTTGTCCCGTTGCTCACCGCCACGATAGCCAGTGAAGCGGTCACTTGATTCTGATTCATCGCTGGCCTCCTTTCCTTTTTCCGTCAGTCTTTGCCCCGGCCGGTTGTTCCGGACCGGTCACACTGAAACCGGGGCTGTCCGAATCGATGTCCTCCGTACCCTGCATCGCTTCCTGCTGTTTATCTATCAGCTCCTTTAGCTCACGCGCAGAACCGATGATGTCGATGTCAGGAAGAGTGCCCACATTCCGCATCTCACTGATAGGAATATACACCCTGCCATCCGGAAGGGTATTCATTATCCCAAAGAATTTGCCTTCGAGCTTTGCCTTTTCTACAATTACGTACATATTGATTAAAGTTTAAAGTTGTTACTCAATTATTCATATACCGAACCCGTGGCAATGAATACCGTCTGTCCGTCAATCTGTGAGGAGATAACGGCACCTTCCTCGTCGCCCATCAGGGACTCACCTGTGAGAAGCCCCACTTCCGCCCACACCTGGAAGATATGTCCTGCCGGGAAACCCTTGTCCGCGGAATGAACTCCAACGTCCGCCCACCGGTTGCCAGCACCTTCTCCGGCTCGCCCGGCTTGGCACTCTGGCCTTTCCAAATGATGCGGAAAAGGTCATCGTACTCTGTACCGTACTCGCGGCGGTTGTCGAAGATGCGTACCTCATAGGCGCTCGGCTGCTTCATATCATCGGAAAGGGTGAAGCCTTTCGTCTGGATAATTTCGCAATTTAAAGAAACGGCCATCTCCGTCTTTACCTCAATAACCTTTTCCAGCCGCCCGTCCGTAGGTGCCTGCGGTCTGCTACCCGCATACTCACACGCACGAACACGGAAGCTTGCACCGGTGACATACTTCGCCTGATACATCAGCTTTCTTGTATATGCACCGTTCCCGTCATGACAGACAATGCCGGGGTCATCCGGCGTAACCGGGCGGTATGCTCCGTTTTCAAGAATGTCCCAGAAGTATGCGGCGTGTTCATCATCCACGGGTTCAGTGCCCGTATAGAGCTGCGGTTCTATCTCCCTGTCCCAATAACCGGAACGGTCGGCCAGGCGAAGCGGGTCGGTCACCATCACGGAATCACCCTTCAGGCGCAACGAATACGCCTTGTTGTCGTACAGGTGCGCATAGGACTTCACGCTCCGTTCACAGCGGACCTCGCGGTTCGTGCGCGGGTCCGTGAATATCGCGATACCGAAATACTCCATCGGCTTCTCCGGCGGAATGTTCTTCCGGATGGTAAGCGCATATTTGGGCACACCGCCGCTGCCGTCGGAAATGCTGTAATACTCACCCTCGACGATGCGGTTGGCCGACTTGTCACGGGGTGCGCCCTCGAACCACTCCACCCCCGTGAGTTCCATTTCACCGAATACCGTCTTCTCATCGAACGCCGATACCTTCGGCACGATGACCAGCGGTGTCAGGGTCCGGTCGGGGCTGTATTCCCGCAGCTGCTTGTCATAGGTCTGCACGGGACTGCCCGACAGTACAATTATCTCTCCCTGAAGGGAAAGGGGACTCACATAAATACGCCCCTGCTGTTTGTTACTCTTTATTCCCATAGTTATAATATGTCAAAACCAAATCTCTGTTCTATCTGCTGCATTTCCCCTTCAACCGGAATGAATACCCGGCAAATGAAGGCAACGGACCTGCTTACAAAGCCGAAGTCTGAACCGACCCCGTGCTGGTTCCCGTTGTCGATATGGATGGCAAGCCTGTTGCCATCCACGTACTCAGGCGTCCAGAGGTTGTCCGCCGGAACATTGCCGCTGTCACGGAACCATTCCACTTCGGTGGCACCGTCCGCCATCACATCATCCGTTATGTCAATTGTACCATAAAAAACGCGCCCGGACATTACCGTATCCACACCTCCTATGACGAATGCCTCCCCGCCTGAAAGGGAGAGCTGGAGCGAATACCTGCTGTCGCCCTCAAGGAGTCCCCATGAAGGGGAGTTCCATTTCGGTTCGTCGGTTGTCTTGTCCTTCAGACAGCCCCACTTGCAGCCAAGGTGGTAGACCGTATGCTGTTCCAGCAGGGTATATTCGCTGCCGGAAGGTTTCGACAGTTCGTGCTGTACAAACCGGTAAGGAGCGCCGCTCTGGGCCGTTTCCAGCGACCAGGCGCCCCGGTCTACCTTGTTGGGAATGACATCACCGTTATAATCGAACTGATAGAATTTCTCGGCAATGACCGTCTGTGCCATGACGCCTGTCTCATTCTCGGAAATCGGCAGCTTTTCAAGTGCCTTGGTACGGGGAAATCTGCCGATACTGATTGAGTAGTTGTAGTCCTCCAATATCGGCTTATAGACATTGGACAGGAACATAATCCGACCTTCTCGCGAAGAAATCATCCACGACTGTGCCCGCCCGTTAAAGCCGCCCTCTTCAGGAAGCGTACTGTTACCCCTGCGGGTTACGTTGTAGCCGGCCAACGGCGGATAGTTCGTGCCGCCCGGCACTTCGCTGTCCGGATAGAGCACGACCGTTATGCTATTCTCCTGCGCATTGGTGGTAAGAATACGCATCCAGCTTGTATAATACTCAACCACCCGTAAGCAGTGTGTTAATGATGGAGAAGCAGACATCATTCTCCTGGAACTTCATGAAGTCGAAGTCCGTGCGTTTCTCTATTTTCAAACGATAGGTGTTTTCTCCCAAATCCTCCACGGATTCTATCTTACCAATCTCGGTGAAGGAGTAGTCAGACTCCATTCCTTGAATCTGGTTTATTATCAAGTCAAGCACTGACAGTGAACCGCGGACTTCCAACCGCTCTACCTGTGCCCGGCCATCAGGAAATATCCCTGCACCCTTGCCGGCAATCATACTGTCTACGAATTCGCCGAACTCGCCGCCTGC
>VOFC01001001.1_pt1 | contig 14001 bp, 24 predicted proteins | sample 5384161 | NCBI WGS metagenome assembly VOFC01 (sample SAMN12384722, study PRJNA508395) | human gut metagenome | isolation source: healthy gut B | host: Homo sapiens | reverse complement strand
TTTTTGACCAACTATTTTAGCATTCAAGGCTCCGTTTATAATTATAGTCTTACGAACTTTTTCAGTCTCTTCAGGATTCAATATATAACATCCTCTTTTTAACAAATTCGTCTTTTACCTTATCATAAAATCTTGTCGCTTACTATTACAGATTGCTCAGAAGCACAAATCATTCCATTATCAAATGTTTTAGAATGTATAATCGAGTTTACTGCCAAAATCACATTAGCACTCTCGTCAATAACAGCAGGAGTATTTCCCGCACCAACGCCTAAAGCTGGCTTTCCACTAGAATATTAGCATATTAGTAAGTTCAAGAGATGGAACATCAATCCATGCAATAATGCCTTCTGGAGCACCTGCCTTTACTGCTGCTTCCAAAACAGTTTTTGCAGCCTCTATAGTAGACTTTTTTTTGAGCTCTTGGATGAGGACTGATTATAATTCCATTTCTAGTTTTTAGTGCAATTAAAGTCTTAAAAATTGCTGTAGATGTTGGATTAGTTGTAGGAATAACAGCTGCTACAATGCCAACTGGCTCAGCTATCTTCTTAATTCCATAACTATCATCTTGATAAATTACTCCACAAGTTTTTTTCATTTTTGTATTTATTATATATATATTCTGCCGCATAATGGTTCTTAATTACTTTATTTCATTAATTTTACGCCATTCTTTTCTTCGGCTAATCCCTTATCAACTTTTAAGAAAAAGAAACTATTCCTTTTTCATCCCATAAATAATCTGCTGTAAATTTTCCATTTACCTCTGACATCATTGTTTTTTCGAAAAGAATTGTTCCTAAAATGTGCTCATTTGTGAATACTTTGCTTGTCATAACTCTTTTTTTCATTTCATGGATTAGATTAAACATTTCCTCTTCTGAGCTATATTCACTTTCATCTATTCCATAATTTTTTAGAGTCTTTGCACTGCTTCCACCACTTTGGTCAAGAGCAGCAATAAATCCTCTTCCATCTCTCATAATTTCATACATTTTCTCATTCATTTGTATTACCTCCATATATATAGTTTTTATCATAATTAAAAATATATGCTTAAATCATACAATTTTCACTTAGATTATACTTATTAAAACTGTAAAAGTCAACTATTTTATCGTTTTCAACGCCTCACTCGTTATTTTTTCTTTATCAAATTTCTGATATATAAATATTAAAATTGCCACCGCTACTACAATTATTCCATATAATAAAATTCCCTAATTTCCAGTCACCCACTGCAATATTCGCACCAGCTAATGTTGATGATATTACTGATGGGAACCTTGCAAGTGTGGATATTACTATAAACCTTGTTGGCTTTATTGGTAACAGTCCTGCAATGTATACTAATAAATCTTTTTGGCGTTCCAGGCAATAAAAATAGTATTAACATTATCATTTCTATTTTTTTAGGATTTTGAAAAAAGTTTGCTGTTTTCTATTTTCTTTACTTTATTTTCATCACAAAATTCATACACGAATTTCTTTCCTAATTTTCTAACCAAGAAGAATATCACGGTAGAAATAATCCCTGCTGAAGCCATAATAAAAACTGTACCCCATAAGGCTCCGTAGCACATTCCTGCTAGAATTTCAATCGGTTCGCCTGGTATTATAAATAAAAATATTTGTGCAACCTCAAGAGCAAACAGTGAAAGTAGTCCTAGCACACCAGAATTTTCCACTTTTTTGCTTAAATGCAACTTGTCCTTCTACAGTTGATAAGTTTTTCATTACTGGAAACAAATATATTGTTGCTCAATACAAATTACAAGTGCTACTACAAACATCACTAACTTTAATATTTTTGTTTTACTCATTATTTTATCACATTCCTTTTTCATGCATTATTACAGCTATTTCAAATTTATAATTACATATTTGGCATATGTTTATCTCATAAATTTGCCACATTCAAAGTTGGCAGTTCTTCAACTTTATATTGTTTCAGTGCGCCCTTATATTCTAATCTTATATTCTCTAAGTTTAAGAAATCCTCTGGTTTTACTATATCTGGCAAATTATTCCTAATTTGAGCCTTTTTCATAGCATACTTCACAAATTCTGCACAGTAAAAAGCCCTTCTTCTCTGAATTTTCATATGTAAAGCAACTGCAACAAGTCCAATAAAATTAAATTTATATTCTTGAGAAGTTGCCTCAACCTTATGTATTATCTGATTTAATCTATTATACTGCTCTTCCGAAATCATTATAGAATAAACTGCTGTCTGAGTATTTTTAAATCTTTTAAATGTTCCAATGTTTATTCCCTCATGTACAAATCCACCTATAAATGGATTATATGGATTCAGTCTTCCAAAGCTATACATTTTCGTTAAGTTTTCGTCTAATCCAATAGACACATGCGAATATTCGGCTCCTGTGTATGCTTTTACAATCCTTGAAAGTACTGTACCACTGTATGTTAAAATTATATAAATGCGTTTCAAATTTTCCTCCTTAAAAGAAACTATTTAATTTCTTCTTAATCTTATGCTATTTGCAAATGGATTATAGCATAAGAGCAAGTAATTTACAATAATTACTTGCCCTTGTAATACATTTATTTAACTACAATATTCAATTTTTGCTCTTTATAGTTAAATTCTAACTTTGCCCCTATTATTTGTTTTAAAGTTTGTACTTCTACATAAGTCGGAATAGTACTATTTTCCAAATCCACGGTTGATCCACCTATTTTATATGTTTTATCTTTAAATGTAAGTTCAAGTGGCGTGCTATATTTGTTATACGTTATTTGAACTTCTTCAATTTCTCCAAGTGCAGATATCGGCATAGTATAATCTTCTTCTGAATAGCTATATAATGCTGTTTGTTGCACCTGCTGATTCATTATTGTGATATAAACTTCCTTGCCATTAATAAATACTTTTAATGAATATGGCTTGTAATACCTTGTTATTTCTTCATCTGTAAATTTAGTGCTATCCCCCCATTTACCTTTGCTACCACATATTCACATTTTACTCTTCTACTTATAGATTCTTCATCTTCGTTTGAACCCATAGACCATATTTTTTTTCAGTCATTCCGTCAAAATTTATATTTACATTCCAATCATATCCAAAATGTTTTCCTGCATTATCTCTCATTTGAACATATTTATGTACTATATTATCTATGTCAGATAAACTTGATGCATTAGAATTTAAATTATACTTGAACTCTCCATTTACATTGTACTCTTCATGCGGTTCAAAAGTTTTCTTAATTTCATCACTAGATTTTTCATATTCTTCTTTTTAGAGTACGGTCAAAATAGTCAAACGTGTAGCTTCCAAATTCTTTTATTACAATAAATTCAATAGGCTTTTTTTTTCTTTTGACTTAAGCACATATTTTCCATTTCCAGATTTATCTACATCTTTTTTTATTACTTTAGCATTAATTCCATAACAATCCTTTAAATCAGCTATAAAATCTATGTTTACTCGATTTTTGATATTATTTAAATACATTATATATATATGTGTTCCAAATATTATTAATAGTATTAAAAATATAACATACCAGATAAGCAACGCTCTTACCAATTTATCTGCCTTAGCATTTATTTTCTTAATTTTATGAATTGTTTTTCTGTTTTCTTTTGCTAATTTTATAATGTCTATTCCTTTATATTGGTCTTTTAATCCTTGTTCATAATTTAACTGTGTTTTCTCAATCTCTTTCCAATCCTGTTCTCTCCCCATTTATTTCTCCTACGTTATATATTTTTCAACTATTTTTTCTCTTTGCTACGCTTATCCTGTATTATCTCCATCTCTTTTTACATTAAAATTATATTTGTTTACATTATTCTAAAATCTTTTTTCAAATTATATTTGTTTAAAAAACTATTTTAAAATTCTTTTAATAAGTTTTTTTTTCTTTCATAATCATAGTATCCTTCCGAAAAAAACTACTAATACTATATCAAATATTTATAAAATACTCAAGAATTTCTTGAATATCTTATAATCGAATTTATTTTTTAATTCAATTTGACAAATTATAAATAATATGTTATTATTTGTGTATACAAAATGTAATCTAGTCTTTATCCTTGTTGTTTTCTTCAGTCTTTAGTTGACTGTTTTTTTCTTTTTTCTGCCATTAGCATTTCAACTAATCGCAAAATAAGTTCAGGTTGTGTCATTTCATTTACCTCCCTTCCGCCTTTAAGTAAAGACTACTCTCTGACTTAGAATAGTAAATATATCCTACAACATTTCTTTTCTAAAAACAAGCGAACAAATTGAAATTTAATAATTTTATTTAATTTTCAATGTATATCAATTTTTATTGTTGTTGGTCTACCGTGTGGGCATGTATATGGATTTTTTAATCCCAACAAGCTGCTTATTAAGTTTTCTACTTCTTGTCTACTTAAATCCATTCCAGCTTTTACAGCAGCTTTACATGCAACTGTTGCTACAAACCTTTCCTCTATGTCTTTTAGAGAACTTCTCTCGTTTTTTAGCATTTCATCTAATACATCTAAGAATACGTGTCCTCTGTCCACTTTATATTCTAGGTCTGGTATTCCATTTATTTTTTATTGTATTATCTCCAAAAATTCTATATCAAAACCTGTATTTTTGAACAATTCCATATTTTCTTTTACAAATCTTGCTTCTTTATATGACAGCGTAAATACTTCTGGAATTAACATCATTTGCACATGGTTTTGTATATGGTTCTTGTAGTTTTCTTTTTATTTGTTCATATAGCACTCTTTCGTGTGTGCAGCATGTTGGTCTATTAGATATATTTCATTTTCTATTTCTACTATTATGTAGGTTTTGAATGCTATCCCAATGTATTTATAATTTATTTTTCTTTTCTCTTCACGTGTTATTAAACTTTCTTTTGGAGCATCCAGTTCTTCTTTAGCCTCTATTTCTGTCTCTACATCTGATTTACTTTCTTGCTTCTCATCTACTTTTTCTTCTTGTTGCACATCGTCTAGTGAGTTCATTTCAATTACAGTTTTGTTCTTTGCTTGTGCCTTTTCCAATCCACTTAAGAAGCTATTTTCTTTCATATCAAAGTGATTTGTTACAAATTCTAGTTCATTTTCTATATAGTCTTCTTTATTGTTTTCTGTTTCTGTGTTTCCTAAAAAATCTTTGCTAAGAATTGCATTTTTTATAGCATGATACATCGCCTTGTATATTTTATCTTCATCTCTAAACCTTACTTCTTTTTTTTTGGTTGGATGCACATTTACATCATAGTAATCGGCTGGCATTTGTAAATTTAGTATAAAGAACCCATATTTTCCAATTCCAGTAGAACCTTTAAAGGCTTGGTCAGCACTGTTTGTAAGTATCTTGTCTTGTATGTTTCTATTATTTAAAAATAAAATTTGATTTTTTCTGTTCTCTTCAGCTATAAAGGTGTTTCCGACTACTCCAGTTATTTTTATGTCTCCATCTTGATAGTTTACATCTACAAGGTTGTCTTTTATTTCTTTTCCATACAGTAAATATACAACATCTTTAATTTCACCATTACCAGATGTTTTAAGTAATTGTTTGCCATTGTTTATTAGCTCTATCGATTTATCTGGTTCGGCTAATGCTACTTTTTGCAAGAATTCCTTTATATATCTAAACTCTGTGGCATCATTTTTTAAAAATTTGTATCTAACTGGAGTATTATAAAATAATTTTTTCAACTTTAATAGTAGTTCCTGTTGATGCTCCAATTTCGTCCTTTTCTAGTATATTTCCACCTCTTGAAAATAACTTGTAGCCCATCATTTCATCGGCCGTTTTGGATATCATAGTAAGTTCTGAAATTGATGATATACTTGCAAGAGCCTCACCTCTAAAACCAAAACTGTATGTATTTTCTAAGTCTTCTATTTTAGAAATCTTACTCGTTGCGTGCCTCTCTAGTGCTATATCCATATTATTTATGTCTATTCCAGAACCATTGTCTGTAACTTGTATAAGTGTTTTACCACCATCTTTTATTGTTACAACCACTTTCGTTGCACCAGCATCAACAGAATTTTCCACAAGCTCTTTTACAACGTTCATAGGGCGTTCAATTACTTCTCCCGCAGCTATTTGGTTAATCGTTAAATCATCTAATAATACAATGTTTCCCATTATTATTCGTCTCTTTTCTAATCTCATACCATAATTAAATTTATCCTAGTTTTAACATAATTTTTATATTTTTTCAAGATATTTTCTTTTTGTCTTATCAGATGAATGCACATATATATTTAGTGTTATACTTACATCTGCATGTCCTAATATTTCACTCAAGGATTTTATATCCATTCCCGCCTCTATACAATTTGTTGCGAATGTATGTCTTAAAGTATGAACTTTATATTTTTTTTACTTTGCTTCTTTTTAAAATTTCTTTAAAATGATATTGATAATTTCTTGGTTCTACATAGTGTTCACTCGAGCCTGTTAATACAAAATCAGTTTTTTTACTCTTTCCTCTTATCTGTTTTAAAATATTATATAATTTACTATTTATAGGAATAGTCCTTACTGATGTTATTGATTTTGGTGTATCTATAATAACTATTGTTTTGTTTTCTTCTTTTGAATATATTCTTTCTATAGTCTTTTCTACATGTATTCTTCTAGTTTCAAAGTCAACGTTTTCCCATCTCAAAGCACAAACTTCTCCAACTCTTAGTCCAGTATTTAAACATATTAATATTCCCAATGATTTTAAATCATTTTGCTGTATGCAATATTTTTCTAATTTTTGTTTCTCTTTATTTGATAAAATTTGTATCTCTTTTTTGTTCATTTTAGGCAAACTCATCTTTTTTATGTTTAACTTTGTATTATGTTCTTCTTCGTAAAAATTTATTATTTCCTTTAGTTTAGTAACAATATCACGCACAGTTTTGGGTGATAACGTATCTGAGAGTTCTTCTATGAAATTATTATAATTTTTATTTTGGTAATATTTTTTCCTGCAAAACTCGGATATAAATATTTTGCTACACTATATGAATAATTATAATAAGTAGATTTTTTTTACAGTATTTTTTTTTGTATTTAAGCCACTCCTCTGTTACCACTTCAAAGTCTTTTTCTTTTTCTTCTTGATACTATAATCTCTCTTACTTCTTTTAATTGTTTTGTTAATAACAACATTTTTTTGTCCATCCTTTTCCTACATAATTTTTATAGTATCTTTATATCACTCATGAGATAATAATTCCTTATTTTGTATTAAAACATATTGTTTTATTTTTTTTATTTAAACTTATTAATTCTATCTTTACCAATTATTTTAATTCAATTTTATTGAGTGCTTCCGGTATAATTGAAGAGCAACTTGCACCAAATACAGCACCAGATGAATGGATAAAGCAAAAATGCGAATTGAGAAAAGAGAAAAATTATTTATTGGAAATACTGCCACAATTAGAAGGAGAACAAAAAGACACAGACATAGAAAAATATTTGCCATGGTCAGAAGAATTGCCAGACGAAATAAGAAATTATGAAGAAGAATATACAGAACCGAATTTGAAATAAAAATAATACCCCCAGAAATTTAGGCAAAACTTAAAAATCTGGGGTTATTTTACGTCGTTTTATTGAGCACTTACATTATGTATCTATTTATTTGTTGAATCATTTTATATTTATGTAAACTTATTAATCTTGACAAGGTCTTCATTTTTTTTACTTGCTCAAGTTCCAAGCTCCATTTGTCTGCTCTCCTGTTAGGAGACTAGATGGTAGAGAAACTACGGGGCGAAGAGCATAGGGACCGCCGTGCGTGCCACCATCTGAATAGAACACACTGCAGCCGCGAGTGTCCGTGCCCGCAGCAACACGAAGGCCAAAGCGAGCATCACTTGAGCCAGTATTGACATAGCGCAGCCACCCAGAAGTATGTACTATTTGCTAGTATACTTGATGCTGTTCCATAATTTGTATCATTTATACTTATAGTATAATATGTTTGCGTTACTGTTAATGGGCTTCCTGATTCTGATGCACTAGATGTAGTTGGCTCTGTTGTACCTTTTGGTACTATTGGCTTACTTTCTTCATATGGGTCATTTCCTTTTGTTATGTCTGGTTGAAATATTGTACTTGCATTTGCTGCTGTTACATTTGGCCCTGCTCCTTTTTGGTTTGCATATAAACTTGGGTATTTTGTATTACCTGCATATGTTTTTGTTGTTCCATATTTTGCTGCTTCTGTATATGCATTTCTTGCTGTTATTCCTTCCGCAGTTAATTGTTTCTCCATATCTAACAAGTTTATGCTTCTTGCGTTTACTCCTAATGTTTTATTACTGTATTGAGCTTTGCATATTTCATTCATGAAATATGGTCCATTATTATAACCTAATATATTATAAAAATATACGGTACTACTTGTTGGGTTTGTACTTATTATATCTACTATATCATTTTCTTTATCTACATTTAGCACTTTCCATGCTAACCCTGTTGTTTGGGCTATTGTTTGATTACTACTGTATCCACTATATGTTGATGAAAGAGAATAACTCCCAGCCGAATCATATGTGTTGTAGTTTACGCTATCTCCTATTTTGATATTTATATCTTCTAATATTGAATTTTTAAATTGATTTACTTCTACGCTTACTTCTTTTGTATATGCTGTTCCATTTACTGTTCCTGTTACTGTAAATTTATATGTCCCATTTTCTGTTACTGCATATGGCACTTTTGGACTTACTGTTGTTGTTCCTCCAGATATTGACTATCAATCATGATGTACAGAGTTTTACCTTTTGCTGTACTTGCTTCTCCTAAACTTGAGCCTGCTCCCGTACTATCTGATACTACTCTTATTGCACCTACCTTTACACTTGGCGTTGGTGCTACTAGCTTTTTTACTGTTATTGTATAATCTTTTCCTTCTACCTTTTTTGTTATTGTTATTGTTCCATCTCCGTTATCTGTTACTTCGTCTATTCTTCCTTCTGTTACTTTTTCTTGCAAGAAACTTTCCAATGTCTCATCATTTGATGCTAATTGATATTCTAATACCAATCTGTTCATCTCTTCTTCCGCACTTGCTCGTTTTGTTGCTTCTGCCGCCTCTTTTGCCTTTTTTATTATTCCATCATCACCTAATACGGTATTGATACTTACTCCTGCTAATATCATCAATACTACTGTGGTTATTACTAATGCTATTAACGTTATTCCTTTCATTTCTTTCGTTTTCATATCTTTTATCCTTTCTTTATTTATCCCAAAGTAATGTACTTAAGGATAAATAAATAAATTTAAAAATAGCTATACCTATAACATGTTTACCATTTTATTGCGGAATTATTACAGTTAAATTTCAAAATTATATCATTTTCTTTTTTTGTTTCTAACCACTTGATATAATTGCATTCGAATGATATCTTATATATAAAATAAATTTCCTTAAGTACATTACTTAAGGAAATTTTATATATCATTTTTTTATTTAGCACCAAATATTTTTTCTATTAAATTTTCTTTTATATTTTATTATTTTTTGTTTTCTTACATTATTGCTTCTTTTCTATCATATCTTCTAAAGTATGCCATGCTAGCAGTGCACATTTTACTCTTGCTGGCATATTTGATACATTTTTTAAAGCTATTGCTTCGTCAAGTTTTTTTAATTCTGCTTCGTCAGTTATTTCTCTTTTTATCATTCCAATAAAAGTATCTATAATTTGCTTTGCTTCTTCAACTGTTTTACCTTTTAGAGTATCTATCATTATTGAAGTAGAAGCCTGAGAAATAGCACTATCCATGTCCAGAAAAAGCCATATCTTCTATAACATCACCATTTAGCTTTACCTGCAATTCTATCTCATCACCACAGTTTGGATTATGTCCCATTTCACACAAATCACAAGTTTCTAGTTTTTTCTTATTGTATGAATTCATGCTATGTTCCATTATTAAATCATTATATACATCTTGTAAATCGTCCATTTTTTATCCTTTCTTCGCCCAATAGGGACGCCCTTTTGGGGGGCGAAAATTTTAATATTTTATAAATTCTTCATATGCAATGGCACTTTTTCATTCATCAAACTTTTGTACATTTTTTGCTCCGTCCCCGAAATGTACCGAAATGTACATTATTTTATAAATTTTTCAAATTTTGAGTAAGCGAATTTTATTGCGTCTACTAGCCTATCTACATCTTCCTTGGTGTTGTATATGCTAAAGCTTGCTCTACATGTTGAGTCTATTCCCATATATCTTAATAATGGCTGTGTGCAATGGTTTCCAGACCTTACGCAAACTCCTTTAAAGTCTAGCATGCTTGCAACATCGTGTGGGTGTACGCCTTTTATGTTGAATGATATTACTGATGAATGATTTTCTTCATTCGGACTCATGTATAAGTCTAGGTAATCTAGTTTTGATAATTCCTGTCTTGCATAGCTTACTACTTCTTTTTTCTATTTTTTCTATATTGTCATATCCAACTTTGTTTATATTGTCTATTGCTGCTCCAAGCCCTACAACGCCTTCTACATTTTGTGTTCCAGCTTCGAATTTGTTTGGAAGTGGAGCAAATGTTGTGTCTTGTTCATAAACATATTCAATCATGTCTCCGCCCATTAAGAATGGATTCATGTTGTTTAATAATTTTTCTTTTCCATATAATACACCTATTCCAAGTGGAGCAAACATTTTATGTCCTGAGAATACTACAAAATCTGCATCTAAATCCTGTACATCAATTTTCATGTGCGGTATGCTTTGAGAAGCATCTACAATTACTACTGCACCCTTTTTATGTGCATATTTTATTATTTCTTTTACATTATTTATTGTTCCTAGCACGTTTGATACATGTGTAATTCCAACTATTTTTGTCTTATCTGTTATCTTGCTTTCGATTTCTTCTTTCGACAATTCAAATTCGTCATTTATATACATGTATTTTAAACTTGCACCAGTCTTTTTAGTAACATACTGCCATGGTACTAAGTTAGAATGATGTTCCATTATTGAAAGTACGACTTCGTCATCTTCCTTTAGATTTTCTAAGCCATATGAATATGCAATTAAATTCAAGCTTTCACTCGCATTTTTAGAAAATATTATCTCATTTGCTTTTCTAGCATTTATAAACTTGGCAATCTTTTCCCTTGTTCCTTCATACACATTTGTTGCGTCTATACTAAGAGAATACGCACCTCTGTGTGGGTTTGCATTGTTATGCTCATAAAATTCATCGATTGCATCAATAACATATTGTGGCTTTTGAGTTGTAGCACCACTATCTAAATATGTAATGTTTCTATTATTAAAAATCGGAAAATCCTTTTTATAATCCATTTTAAAATCCTTCCTTTAATAAATACTGGAATATGCTTGATATATCTCAATTTTATTAAAACATTATAGTCTTTTATCAATTTCTTGCAATATTTCTGTTTACTTCTTCATCTTGTATTCCTTCTATAATTTTGTTGAAGTTTGCCTTTACAAGTAGTCTTACCGCTTCTTTGTAGCTTAATCCTCTACTCATTATATAAAATACTGCAGATTCATCTACCTTTCCAGAAGCCGTTGAGTGATTTCCTTCTACATCTGCTTCTGTGCATAAAAGCATTGGAAGTGCTATTGATTTTGCCTTGTCTGATAATAACATGCAATATTCGTTCTCGTTTCCTTTTGCTTTTTTGCAACCTTTTTTGAAATCGATTGTTCCTTTGAAATTTTTCTTACTGCTATCTTTCAAAGCTCCTTGTACATCTATATCGACATTTGTTTTTCTCCATGTAAGTGTACAATGTAATTTAAATCTTTCACTTGTGAACCTTGTCCTAAGTAAATAGTCTTCAAATCATTATCTGCTCTATTTCCAATAGTATTAGAAAAATAATTAGAAATACTTTCCTTTGCGCCTATATCAATTAACTTATGATATACTTTTGAGTCTGCTTCGATGTCATTCTCATAGCTCTCGATGTTAGTAGACACATCATTTAGCAAATTTACAACAGTTACATTTATATTAGCGCCATTGCTAGCAAATGTTCTTATAATTCCCGCATGAAAACATTCCTTTTCAGTCTCCGACTTGTACTCAATAACAACATTTATATTTTTACTAGCAACAATATCAATTTGATTTAAAAAGAACTTGGCTCTCTTCATCAAAAGTATATGTAATTTTAACATTCTCGGCTTTCTGATTATTTAAAATTCTAATTTTGCTATTAGCCTTAGAAAAAACTATATTTTCTAGCTCTTTATTATTTCCAAAAAACTAATTCTCTATTCGAAACTGCTTCATCTATTTCACTGTTTTCCTTTATAATTTGGACATTTTTTATTAGGTTATTCATTTCTACCGCATATTCTACTGGTAATTCTTTTGAAATTGGATATGCAAATCCTCTTACTATCATGGCTTTTGCATCTTCTTCTGACAATCCTCTGCTCATTAAGTAGAATATCTCTTTGTCACTTATTTTTCCTATTTTAGCTTCGTGCGAAAATTCTACTTCATCAGTTCTTATGTCGTTTACAGGAATTGTGTCTGAACGTGATATGTCATCTAACATTAGTGATTCATGACTTACGCTACATTTTGAATTTTTTGCGTTTTCTGTAATTCTTACTAAAGCTCTATATGTGCAGGCTCCTCCATCTTTTGAAATTGATTTTGAATTTACAACTGACGATGTGTTTGGTGCATTGTGAACTACTTTGAAACCTGTGTCTAGGTCTTGTCCGTGTCCTGCAAATGTAATTCCTGTGTATTCTGTTTTTGCACCTTCTCCATTTAAGATGCTCATTGGATAAAGCATTGAAACCTTAGAGCCAAACGAACCTGTAACCCAGTCAATTTGTGCATTTTTGCCTACTATTGCCTTTTTAGTATTCAAGTTCATCATGTTTTTTGACCAGTTTTCTATTGTTGAATATCTTAAATAAGCATTGTCTTTTTACATATAATTCAACACAACCAGCATGAAGATTTACCTTATTGTATTTTGGTGCTGAGCATCCTTCTATAAAATGAAGGCTTGCTCCTTCGTCTACTATTATAAGAGTATGTTCAAATTGTCCAGACTCTGGTGAATTCAATCTAAAATATGATTGCAAATATTGAGCACCAACACCTGCTAGAGATTTCTTCTCTGCCTCTGGGATTCCCAAATTATCAAAAAGTCTTTTATATCTTCTGGAACATCGTCCCAGCTTGAGTTTAATTTAGATTTTGGCTTAACATATGTTGCAATCTCATCCATTTTAAGTTCAGACAAATCTGGTCCCCATGTTGGAAGTTCTAGCTTTTTCGTAATGTTTCTAAAACTTTCAAACAGGCTCTTTCATCCAATCTGGGTCATTTTTCTTGGCTGAAATCTCTCAACAATTTCTCTGTTAAGACCTTTTTTCATTTTAAACTCACCATTTCTATCTAGTCATCTTTATTTTTTTTATATTTCCTATTTCTATCTATATCGTCTAAAAATTGTAGTTTTTTCATAATCTTTCCGCTAATTTTGGTTTCCTTTCTTGTTAAGCTTATTCCATTTATACTCTTTCCATCAACTAATATATGAACATAGTCAACTTTCAAAGTTTTCTAATATTCTAGTATTGTGTGTAATTATTAAAACTGCATTTTCTTCATTCTTGTACATTTCAATTCCTTTAGAAACTGTTCTTATTGCATCAACATCAAGACCTGAATCTGTTTCGTCTAATATTGCAAGTTTTGGATTTAGCACTAGCATTTGAAGAATCTCATTCTTCTTTTTTTCTCCGCCAGAAAAATCCAACATTTAAATTTCTTTCTACTAGCTTTGGATTCATGCTTAATTCTTCCATGTAATTCTTAACTTGGTCCCATAATTCAAACACTTTTTACAGGTTTTGCAGTTACTTTATTTTTTGCATATTTTAAGAAGTTAAATGTAGAAATACCTGGGATTTCTACTGGAGATTGAAAAAGACATGAACACGCCTTTTTTGCAATTTTATCTGTGCTCTCT
>VOFC01000898.1_pt1 | contig 14001 bp, 19 predicted proteins | sample 5384161 | NCBI WGS metagenome assembly VOFC01 (sample SAMN12384722, study PRJNA508395) | human gut metagenome | isolation source: healthy gut B | host: Homo sapiens | reverse complement strand
GAAATATTTTTTCTGTCACAGACCGAATACGACGAGTTGCAGGCGAGTAATTCTGACAGGCTGGAACGGTTCATCGAGGAAATGAGCCGCTACCTTGCCGCCAACGGGAAAAGCTACCAGAACTATGCCGCCGCCCTGCGGATATGGGCGGGGAACGACAAAAAGGAAAGCCCCTAAAAAGGGCATACCAGACTACTCATGCAAGGAGGGCGAGAGTTTATGAAGAATGAAATCAACGCGGTTTTGGAGAATATGACGACCACCATCCCGGAGCCGGAGGACTACACCGGCGAGGACGGTTTATTGTACTGCGGCAAGTGCCGCAAACCGCTGCTAATCAACACAAAAAGGAGCTGATTCTTATGAAATCTATATTTGAGAAAATGGACGGCACTTACCGTCAGGAGGGTGATTATCTTATCCCGAACCTTGCGCTGCCGGACGAACCAGAATACCAGATCGGCAAGCACGGGCGTATGCGCCGCAGCTATCTGAAAGAACATCGCCCCATTCTCTATGCAAACTATCTTACGAGCGGAACGCTGCACCAGCATCTTGCCGAGATCGACCAAGCCTGCAATGAGCGCATGGCAATCATCGTTTCTGATATGGCAAGGCAGGAAGATGTGACCGAAGCGCTCAAAGCCGCCGATCAAATGGAATGGGTGCGCCGCATGAACAACATCCACAACCGCGCAGAGGAAATCGTCTTGACTGAGCTCGTATATGAATGACAGATGCCCGTTATTGGCTGTATGGCCGATAACGGGCATTTCTGCGTTTTAATCCTTTTCCTCGGTGCTGGCTACAAGCCGGTCAAAATCACTCTGATACTGCCGATCCTGAATGACACGGTATTTCTCAAACTCACTCTCGGCAAAGGCTTTTGCAATGGCCGCTGTTACTTTTCCTTTATGATGCAGCACTTCTTCCTCGTTAAACTGCAAAAACGCATCCAGCCGTGCGACCCAATCCTGCATATACATGATGTTCCCACGGCGTGCCTGCCGCTCGGCATAATCCAGATACATCGTGACAATTTCGTTGAGGTTCCATCTCAGTTTCGTCCAGATAGTTCTTTCGCTATCACAACATCAGATTTGCGGATTCTGCCGCTGGGTGCATTTTTCCATGTTGTCAGGCCCATATTCGGTTTTGTGCTGTCTGCCCGGTCATAGATGATCTCCGCTGCGGTGTGCTTTGTAATTGCGTAATGCAGCTTGTTTTGTACAGTGGCGAAAAATTCTTTTGTAACAGGACTGTCCACATCATAGTCGGCGCTGCATTGGGAGTATATGTCCGTGATTTTCTGATAAAAGCGCCGTTCACTGGCGCGAATGTCACGGATGCGCTCCAACTGTTCTTCAAAATAATCTTCCCGAAGAAGTTCTCCGGCTCTTTCAGGCGCTCATCGTCCATGACATAGCCCTTGATAATATACTCCTTCAGTATTCTGTTCGCCCAGATGCGGAACATGGTGGCTTTTTTGGAGTTCACCCGATAACCGACTGCAATGATCGCGTCCAGATTATAGTACCGTGTGGGATAGTTTTTCCCGTCCGCCGCAGTTGTTTCCAAAACGGAAACAACTGAATCCTCCATCAACTCACCGGAGGCAAAGATATTCTTCAAGTGCTTTGAGATGGCAGCTTTCTGCACCTCAAACAGCTCCGCCATCTTTGCCTGCGTCAGCCATAAATTCTCTTGATATAGCAGGATTTCAACCTTAACGTCGCCGTTATCGGTCTTATAAAACAAAATTTCTCTTGTCTCGTATGAGGTAAGTGCCATATTCTCATCCATTCTCTTTATCCTCCCGGCCCTTAGCCCGTGTCTTATAGACATTATACTGATTTTTGCACCGGGCGCTGCAAAACGCGGAGTTGGCCCGACTGCCGAGGAATACCTTCTGGCAGTGCTTGCACAGCCGCAGGGGTTTCGCATCGTCCACCAGCATAAAGCTGAACATCATCTGGACGCCCAGCAGCAGCGAATGAAAGTCCCAATAGATGGTGGGCTTGTCCAGCAGTTCAATATGATAGGTAGGCGCAATGCCGCCGAAGGCGGCCATGGCCTTGCGGTAGAGATTTCTTGTGTCCTCGTCAATGCTGTCGTAGTCATTGTAGTACAAAACGGAGGTGGTCAGCGTGAACGCCCAATCCTTGAACTGCTGTGTTACCCAGTCATAAGGTTCTGCGTACTCCCGCTGGAAGCTCATGTTCTTCGCCATCGGTTCCTCCATGAAGGTCATGGTCAGGGCGATCATCGTTTTATCCCCGGAAACATTCCAGTTGGATTCCACACCCTTTTTCACTACATCCAATTTATCGAAGGGATAGAACAGAGCAAGATAATCCTCTGTCGCCATGCTTTCTTCCTTGATGAAGTGATTCTTCGGCAGATAGACCGCTTCATAATCCATAAAGGACGGCGTGGTGGGCAGTGCTGTCATCAGCCCCAACAGACCGTAGTGGGTCACAAAAGCCAGAATTGCCTTTTCCACCTCGTCCTCCGGACTGCGGTTCATCATCAGCATCCCTACATTCAGTGCTTCCAGCACCATCTCGGAGGACTCCTTCAGCGGGTTATAGATGTCGGGCTTTGCCGTCTTCTCCGGCGTAATATAGCGTTTTCCGTCCTTGACGGTCTTGATCTCATAGCGGTCATACCGCACCCAATGGGAACGGGACTGTGCAAACAGATTGTTCATGACGCTGTTCCTCTCAATTCGTAATCTATCTGTATATTAACCATATTACTATTGTATCAACCGTCCTTGGCATCGTCAAGGACGACTTTCTTTTTCCTCGGCTTCGTTTTGTTCTCTCGGCGGATCACGGCATCTTTGCCCATGGTTTGCAGCAGTGCTTCATATTCCTCTACGAACTCGCGCTCCCGCAGGGTAAGGCCATGATCGTTTTCCAGCTTTTCACTCAGATGCTCATACATCCGCCTTTGCAGCTTTTTCTGAATGGTCATCCGCAGCTTTCGGATGTTCCGGTCGGACTGCCCACGGAGGGTGGCAAGCCGTGTGGTGCTGTATTGCTTAACAAACAGGTAATACAGCACCTCCTTCTGCTCATCACTGAGGGTGAAAAAGAGCTTGGAGAGAAAACGGTTTGCTGTCAGCTCGTGCAGCTCGTAGGGGCAGGAGAAGATGATGTCAAGAAAATTTCCCTGACAGAGCTGGCGGAACCTCGGCAGATTCATCCAGAGGGGAGCAATCTTCGGATCAGGCACAGCCTGAAACTCCAACGGAACGTCCCCGCGCAGGTTTTCATGGTCACGCTCTCGGCGCTCCCGATTTCTGCCCAGCTTGTTCCACTCGTCCACCACAGTCAAAAGTCGGATTCCGTCCGGGCTGCTTCCTCCAACCGCCGCAGAGCCTCTGCACGAATTTCCCGCTTGAGTCGCTTCTCGCTGGTAGGCGCGGCTTCCTCTTCCTCGTCCTCCAGCTCGGCATCATAGTCTCTGGGGTGCTCGTCCTGCTCCAGCTCGCTTTCCAGCTCCAGCGTGCGTTCCTCTGCAAGCGCTTCCTCCAGCGTCTCGTCCTCCGGCGCAGCGTCAGAGGAATCCTCCCAATCGGCAAAGCTGTCCGCAGCCATTTCAAGGTCGGTTTCCTCTATTTGCTCCTCGGCATCTTCTTCCTCCTCGGAAAAATCATCATCCCACAGCAGTTCATCCTCCCATGGCTCCACGACAGCTTCACCTCCCCGAAAAAATATTTTTCTTTTTTTCAAAAACAGTTCCGGTTTACACCCCGTATTTCTCCTATTAGTAGAGGAAGTAATCTTAGTACAAGTTACACAGGTTACTTCCCGAGCCATCAGCGAAGAAAAGGAGGATATGGAGCATGGAAAATGCAACCAAAAGCCACAGTTGGCTTACAGCCAACGGAACCAAACATATTATATCAAAAACCAACAAAACACGCAAGGAGGATGCCTATGGAGCAGAACAAACGAGAACAGTTTATCATTCGCCGAATTGGCGGAACCACCTACAAGGTCAGAGTCGTGTTCAACGAAAGCGGCGGCGAGACCATGGAGGATAAAATTTTACGGATTGTACGCAATGATATGGTTACAAGTGACGGAACCTGTGGTATAATGGAGACACCACAAATGAGCCGACAGTCTGAAAGGAGCGCATCATGAGCGTGAAACAGACTGAAAGCAAAATTACCGCTCTCTATGAGCGGCTGTCCCGTGACGATGACAATGCCGGGGATAGTAACTCCATCGTGAATCAGAAAAAATATCTCGAAAGCTATGCCCAGCAGAAAGGGCTACACCAACTGCCGGCACTATACGGACGACGGCTGGAGCGGCGGTAATTTTGAGCGGCCGGCATGGAAGCAGCTCATCGCAGATATTGAGGCAGGCAAGGTTGCCCATGTGATTGTCAAGGATATGAGCCGGGCGGGGCGTGACTATCTGCAAACCGGATTTTACACGGAGGTATTCTTCCGACAGCACGGTGTCCACTTTGTTGCCATCGCCAACAGCGTGGACAGTGACGACCAGAACAGCAATGAGTTTGCCCCCTTCCTCAACATCATGAACGAGTGGTATCTGCGCGACCTGAGCCGCAAGCAGAAAACCGCCATTCGCGTCAAGGGAGAATCCGGCAAGCCCACCACCAACTGTGCCATTTACGGTTACAAGAAAGACCCGGAAAACAAATACCACTGGCTGATTGACGAGGAAGCGGCTGCCGTGGTGCGCCGTATTTTCCGATTGACCATCGAGGGCAAAGGACCCTACGATATTGCCCGCATTCTCTTTGAGGATAAGGTGGAGACGCCTGCTGTGTACTTCGGCAAGCAGGGCAAGGGCATCTGGAAAAGCAAGAGGAATTTTCCAACCCCTATAACTGGAGTGGCTATGTCGTGGGGCAGATTCTCACCAAGCCGGAGTATATGGGGCATACGGTGAATTTTCGCTCCCACAAGCAGTCCTACAAGGACAAAAACGCCGTGATGAATCCCAGGGAGGATTGGCTGATTTTTGAGAATACCCACGAGGCTATTGTGGACAGGGAAATATGGGAGCTTGCACAAAAGCTCCGCAAGACGCCCAAGCGCATCGACACGCTGGGTGAAGCGAATCCGCTGACTGGTCTTTTGTACTGCGCCGATTGCGGAGAAAGATGTATAACCATCGCTCCAAAGGCGGCACGGAGAATAATCCGTACCCCTCCGACTTCTTCGATTGTTCCTCCTATACGCTTGCGCGTCAGAAACGAACAACCGCCTGTTTTGGTCACTACATCTCCACCAAGGCCCTGCGTACACTGATTCTGGACACCATCCGCACGGTCAGCACTTTCGCGATTTCCAATCAGGAGGTGTTTATAGAAAAGGTGCACTCTGCCTCCCAGTTCCGGCAGTCAGAAGCGGCCAAGGACGCCAAGCGAAGGCTGAGCAAGGACAAAAAGCGTATTGCCGAGTTGGACACCATCATCAAAAAGCTCTATGAATCCTTTGCTGTCGGGCGCATTACCGATGAACGCTTTGACAGTCTGCTGGCAGATTACGAAGCCGAGCAGAAAGCGCTGCAAGCTTCTGTCACAGAGGCGGAAGAAAGGCTGTCCGCTTTCACGGAGGACACCGCCCGTGTGGAGCAGTTTCTGGAGCTGGCAAGGAAGTACACCGATTTTTCCGAGCTGACCACGCCCATGATCAACGAGTTTATTGAGAAAATCATCGTCCACGCCCCGGAGCGCATTGACGGCGACCGGGTGCAGGAGGTAGAGATTCACCTTCGCTTTATCGGGCAATTCGAGTACCCGCACCGGAGCTGACCGTGGAAGAAAGCAAGCGGCAGGAACAGCTCAAGCGGCACCGCATCAAAAGCCGCGAGCGGTATCAGAAAATCAAGGCAGGGGAACACGCTGTCGGTCAGCCTTTCACGCTGACCTGCAAGTGCTGCGGGCAGGAATTTGCATCCAAACGGACGACCACCCTGTTCTGCGGCCCCAACTGCCGTACGAAATTCTATCGGCAGGAGGCGGCAGAAAGCCGCAGCCGGGCGTGTATCTGCGAAAGCTGCGGCAAGGAGTTTATCACAACGAGGTCAAATGTGAAATATTGCAGTGACGATTGTCGGTATGCAGCACAGATCAAGCTGCAGAGCGCACGAAGAAAGCCTTGCGAGAAGCCAAGAACGAGAAGAAACGAAAACAGCATAAGAAAAGACGCAGACGGCGGCTTGCCCCAGATCGGGCAGGCCGCCGTTTTTGCGCAGAAATGGAGGTATCATGCGTATTTTTGAAATCGTAAAAGAAAACGTCAATCTGCGGGAAGCGGCAGAGCTGTACGGAATCGATGTAAACAGGTATGGAAAAGCGCTCTGCCCCTTTCACAACGACCGGAACCCCAGTCTGTATGTGGCCGACGATCATTATTATTGCTTCGCCTGCGGGGAGCACGGAGACGTAATCGACTTTGTAGGCAAGCTGTTTCAGCTATCGCCCTACGATGCAGCGCGGAAGCTGATGGCGGATTTTCATCTCAGCCCGGACAAGCCGCCCAGCGCAGCGGCGCTCCACGCAAAGTGCATCCAAACAGAAGCACAGCAGCTCAGAGAAAACGAGCGGCTGTGCTTTTCTATTCTATCGGATTACGCCCGTGTGCTGCGGAATTGGAAGGTGCGGTATGCGCCGCAATCTCCTGACGAGCCTGTTCATGCACGGTTTGCGGAAGCCTGTCACAACCTCGACCAGACGGAATATTACTTGGATATTTTGTGCGCCGGGGGTTCCCTTGAACGCGCAGAGGTGGTGCAGCAGCAGATGGAGGACGGCAAACTGGACAGGCTACGAAGAAGATTAGAGGAAATTCACAAGGAGGACGGAAAATGGCAACGACACCGCAGACGTGGCCTGACTGGTACGATGGCAGACACATCAATGAGGTGCTGTTCTGCCAACAGTTTTTGGAGAAGCACCCCATGAAATGTGTGCGCGGGCGGCTGTTCACCGTGGATGGGCTGATTGAGGACGAAGGTCAGATCGGTAATCTCATTCTGGAGGAAATCTCCGGCGTTCTGACCTCCGGACTGTCCAAAGTTGTGACAAATCTGCTGGCCAGCATCAAGCTGCAAGCCTATTCGCCGCCGCTGCCCATTGAGACGGACCGCATCCACGTTGCCAACGGAACGTACTTCATGGACGGCAGATTTACCGCCGACAAGAGCTACTGCAACAACCGCCTGACCGTCTCTTACAATCCAGATGCACCTGCACCGAAACGCTGGCTGCAATTCCTATCCGAGCTGCTGCAACCGGAGGATATTCCCACCTTGCAGGAGTTTTTAGGGTACTGCCTGCTGCCCACCACGAAGGGGCAGAAGATGCTCATGCTGATCGGCAAGGGCGGCGAGGGCAAAAGTCGCATCGGGCTGGTTATGCGATCGTTGCTGGGCGACAGCATGAATACCACCAGCATCCAGAAGGTCGAGAGCAACCGGTTCAGCCGTGCGGATTTGGAGAACAAGCTCCTGATGGTGGACGACGATATGGATATGAGCGCCCTGCCAAAGACCAACTACATCAAATCCATCGTGACCTCCGAGTCCAAAATGGACATGGAGCGTAAAGGGTGTTCAGAGCTATCAAAGTCAACTCTATGTGCGCTTTCTCTGCTTCGGCAACGGTGCGCTGACCGCCCTGCACGATAAGTCCGACGGTTTCTTTCGCCGCCAGATCGTGCTGACCACCAAAGACCGGCCCGCAGGCAGAGCAGACGATCCGTTTCTGGTGGATAAGCTGCTGTGGGAAAAGGAGGGCATCTTCCTCTGGTGTCTGGAGGGGCTGCACCGGCTGATCGGGAACAACTATCAGTTCAGCATTTCGGGCAAGGCAAGAGAGAACATGGAGACGGTCAAGCGCAGCAGCAACAATGTGATCGAGTTTCTGCAATCTGAGGGCTATATCCGCTTTCGGGCAGACAGCGAAGCCAGCTCCAAGGCGATCTATGAAGCCTACACAAGATGGTGCGACGACAACGCGCAGAAGCCCATGTCCGCCAACCGGGTCAGCTCCGAGCTTGTACAAAATGAGCGGCTTTACAATGTAGAGGCCACCAACAATGTCCATGTCGGCGGTAAGCGGGTGCGCGGGTTTGTGGGCATTGAGGTGGTCAATCCGCTGCCGTATTGAAAATGAAGAGCGGACCTCAAAATTGCCGTACACGCCGTACACCCTGTACGGCTGTTTTTGATTCCATCCTAAAAAACCGTCTTGCTTGTGCGCACCGTGGAGTATTTCACGGCAGCGTGTAAAATCTGCCGCTGAACCGACGGTTGGTACACAAAACCGGCGTACAGAAGCGTACAGAAGCCGTCTATGCCGTACCAAGCCGTACACCGGTGGCTCAATCTTGCAGCCCCAAAAACAATGCTTGTGAAATTCGTGAAGATTTTCGCCGTAGGTCGAACGCGCTGCACCATCCGGTGATTTACCGAAGCGTGAAGCCTGCACACCGGATTGCGGCATATTCTGCGGCTTCGTATGTTCTCACACAGAACGATGAAGCCGATAGGGTGCTGTTATGAACAGGGCATCACGGACGGAAATCTGAGCGGATTTGCGGCACGGCAGATTTTTCACCTGCAAATCGCACCAGATCACCGATAAGAAAACCAATTACACGAAAAATGGAGGTAAAAAGTTGATGAAATCCAATCTGAGAAACGAGATCAAGTCGTACATCGTTCGTCAGGGAATGACCATGCAGGAGGTTGTCGACCTGCTGCGGGACGAACACGGCTGGTCTGACAGTGTCTCCAACCTGTCCAATAAGCTCCAGCGAGAATCCCTGCGCTATGTCGAGGCTGTTCAACTTGCCGACGCGCTGGGCTATGAAATCGTCTGGCAGAGGCGAAGTGAGGGGGATTTTTCACATGACAGATACGGAAAAGAAGCTGTTGCAGGCACAGCACCGGTTAGAGGAAGCACAGGCACGGGATCGGGTCAAGGAGCGCAAAGCCAGAACGCGCAGACTCATTCAGGAGGGCGCGATTCTGGAAAAGGTGCTGCCGGAGGTGCGGACGATGGAACCGTCTGTGCTGGAGGATTACCTGATACAGAAGCTGCCGCAGCACGATTGAGTCCGCTGGGAGGTCTCCGGGAAACCGGGGACCTTCCTCTTTTTTCTCCCGAAGGGCGCACTTACTCACCACCTGTAAAACAGGCGGTGGTATGCCTGCGGCATCGTGCGCTCTCCGAGGGGGATTTCGCTTTCTGCGGAAAGCGACAGACAATGCCACAGCATTTGCGGATGCTGCTGTCATCGTCTGCGCGATTGGGCAAATACCGTCGCTTCAACCGACGCTATTTTCCAACCGCCTGCGCAAACCTGCCACCGGCAGCTTTGCCGCAGAGATGGACAGGCGTTCAGCCCGTCCATTTTCTCTTTTGCGAAAGAAAACAGAAAAAAGAAAACGAGGTGAACGAGCGATGGCAATTTACCATCTGGAAGCGAAGGTGGTCAGCCGAGGCGCAGGACGCTCTGCTGTGGCCGCCTCCGCTTATCTGAGCTGCTCCCGCTTCTACAACGATTACGACGGGATACAGCACGACTACACGAAAAACAGGGACTTGTCTGGCAGGAAGTGTTTCTGCCGGAATATGCCTCGCAGGAATGGCAAGATCGTGAAAAGCTCTGGAACGCCGTGGAGGAAGTGGAGACAGCCAAAGACAGCCGTTTGGCACGGGAATTTGTCGTTGCCTTGCCCATAGAGCTGAACCGTGAGGAGCAGATCGAGCTGCTGGAAGAATTTATCCGAGAACAGTTCGTATCAGACGGAATGTGCGCCGACGCTGCCATTCACGACACCGACGGTCACAACCCTCATGCCCACATTCTCTTGACGGTGCGCCCGTTGGATGGGCAGGGACACTGGCAGTACAAGACTGAGAAGGAATATCTCTGCATGAGAAACGGTGAGGAACGAGGTTTTACTGCCGCTGAGTTCAAGGCGGCACAGAACGAGCGATGGGAGAAACAATATCCCTACAAGGTCGGCAAAAAGAAGGTGTATATGGTTCCTTCCGAGGCCGATGCGCAGGGGCTTGCCCGTGCAGATAAGCACCCCCAAAAGCACCCGCTACGGCAGACAAAATCCTATCTCCGAGCGCTGGAACAGCGAAGAACAGCTTTTGACATGGCGGGCGGCGTGGGCAGATATGTCCAACCGCCATCTGGAACGCGCCGGGCACGAAGAACGCATTGACCACCGCAGTCATGCAGATCGGGGCTTGACCGAGCAGCCCACCATTCACGAGGGAGTGGTTGCCAGTGCATTGGAGAAAAAGGGCATTGTTTCTGACCGCTGTGAAATCAACCGCCAGATCAAGGCTGACAATGCGTTGCTCCGGGAATTGAAAGCGACGGTCAAAAAGCTGATGCAGACAGTGAAGAACAGCGTTCCTGCCATAGCGGAGGCAATGGAAAAGTTGCGAGGCAGTATGCTGATTTTCAGTTATCAGCTTCGTCATATCGGCATCGGCAAGCACAACATCGGTAGGCGTGTCAAGGCCGTCAAGCCGGAGCTTGAACGATATGCAGGCTTGGTGCAGCGGATCAAGGAGAAAACCAAGGAACGTAAAAAACCTGCTTGCAGAGAAAAAGGAAACGCCGTTTTATCAGATACCCAAGCTGCATGACCTTTCCCGCCGTATCGCAGAGCTGACTGAAGAATTGGAGGAACTGAATACCGAGAAAGAAATGCTGCTCCGTTCTCTGGACTGCGCCGATGATACCGGCATTTCTTCTGTAAAGAAGGATATTGCCGCAATGGAAAGTGCGCTGAAAAAACTGGAAGCGCAGGAGGCAAAGTATTCTGCTGAACTGGATGCCGCACTGAAGGAATACAGCGGATTGAAGGAACAGGCTTCAGAATTTGACGCCGGTGAGCTGATGGAGGCACGGCTTTCCATCCGTGGGGAAAAAGAACGCTCTGCGGTTACTCGTGTGCAGGACGCCTACGGCGAGAAATACGATTCGCTGATGATGTTTGACAGCAAGCGAGATGTTGCAAATCTGCTCCATGAGGAAGCGGAAGCACACTCCGTCCGGGAGCGCCTGCGACAGAAACAACAGACAAAGACGCAACGGAAAAGGAAACCCAAACACTACGAACAGGAACGGTGAATCCCGTTCCTGTTCAGTATTGTAAAACAGCATGGCGGCGTCCTCCCGTGGGCCGCCATGCCTTTAACTGCTGGGAATGACAGAAAGAAAGCAGCGGCCGTGATTTCTCAAAACCGCCACCAGTGAATATAAATTAAGCGTAAAATGGGTCTGCCCAGCAGCGGTTTTTTCTTTCTGCCGCTGGGCAGATGTTTTTTTCTTTAGATACATGATAAGAGGAATTTTTGAAGATTAAATGTGTTACTCCACTACGAACGGAATTCCATACTCCTTGGCAAAGGATTCAATATAGCTGTCTGCCGGACCGTAGATGGTGAGGTTGTCGCAACCGTAAAAATTTTCTTCGTCATCAATACTGGTTAGTGCATCTGTAAAGTGGAGTTCTATTAACCGGCAGCAGTTGGTAAATGTACCAATACCTACTAATTCCTGCACATTCTCGCCGAGAATGACTTGACGCAGGTTAGAGCAATTCCCAAAAAGTCAGTCCTCTGAATACGGTTACACCCTCACAGATTACAAGTTCCACTGATTCATTGTTCGTAAATACTTCTTCTAATTCTTTTTACGCTTTCCGGGATCAATACCGCACGCACAGGGTTATTGTTGGCAAAAACGTAATCATAGAAACCCGTAACCGGCTTGCCCTCAATCTCTTCAGGGATGACAACAACGGTATCGCTGCCCGTATAGCTTCTGATTTTGATACCATCATCCTCTACATCATAGGTGAAGTCTTCTGCCGGAGCGACTGCATGGTTGCGAAGCATTTCTTCGGTGATTGGGGAATTAGGGGTCAACCTTGGTGTTCTGCGTCTTGTGATCTTCCTCTTCTGCGGTCACAGTGTTGTCCGTACTGCCGGTCGTGCCATCCGTGGTCTTGCCGCCGCAGGCCGTCATACCCAGCACCAGAACAAGTGTCAGAAACAGCGCTGGAAGCTTCTTATTCATTTTGCTCATGATATTTTCTCCTTTTTTGGGATAAGTTTTAAAAAATCAGGAAACACCGCAAATAGGGCCAGAAAACGTTCGATCCAATTACATCTTCCGAAATTCTTGCACCTCCGTTCCAAAGTAACCGGATAAATAATAACGCCAGCTGAAAATAGTTTTGTCGGGATCATTCATTAAATATTCCCAGTATAGGCTCCAAATTACCCATGACGCTTCTTCCGATTCGTTGCGTTTGTTAATGCAGATTACGCACAACATGCATTAGATTTGCAACTTCTGAACGCGGCGAATGGCTCGGAGGCCGTCCACCCTATGGGTACCGAAAATCCATCGAAACTGCAGAAAATTATCTCGAGCCGGATCCGGAAGTGGCAGAGGTCGTGCAGCAGATTTTCACCCTCTGTGCTGCCGGGAAAGGTCCGAGCCAAATCGCGCGGATTCTGACGGAACGGAATATTCTGACACCTGCAAATTACTACTTTCAGAAGACCGGAAAAACGCACAAGGGGGTGCGATGCGCTGCATCCATGCACATGGTCTGGTACAACGGTCAGTGATATCCTCAAAATGTCATGTATCTGGGCCATACGGTTGGACTGCGGCGGACGACTATTTCCTTACAAGAATAAAACGCGGATCGACCGGCCGGAAAGTGAACAGTGTCTGGTAAAAAACACGCACCAGCCGCTCATCACGCAGGAGCAGTGGGAGATCGTGCAGGAGGTGCGGCAGCACAAAAAGGCACGGCAAAGCACATGGATGAACCGAACATCTTTTCCGGATTGGTATTCTGTGCAGATTGCGGAAAGCCAATGGTGCTGCATCGTGCCAGACCATGAAAAAAGCTGGAGTACAACTTCCAAGTGCTACACCTACGGCAAGAAAGGCAAAACCGCCTGCACTGCGCACCACATCCGGGAATGTGAACTTATGCAAATCGTTCTGGATGATCTCCGTCGGGTCACGCATTTTGCCCGAATGAAGGAGCGGCAATTCGCGGCGCATCAACCAGAAGAACAGTGCGGAGCTGCGGCAGGAGATGAACCGTGCCCTCCGTGAATTGGACGCAATGAAAAAGCGAAGCGCAGAGCTGTCCAAGCTGTTCAAACGGCTCTATGAGGACAATGTTCTCGGGCGCGTGACAGACGAGCAATACCGGATGCTCTCCGGCGATTACACGGACGAGCAGCGTATGCTGGAGGAACAGATTCCGCAGAAAGAACAACGTCTGGCACAGCTTCAGGCGCGCGAAGCGAACGTGGAGGTGTTCATTGAGAAAGCCAAACGATACACAACGATCGACGAGCTGACGCCGGAGCTGCTGCGGCTGTTCATCCAGCGCATTGAGATTGGAGAACGAGATGTGAAATACTCCCGCAATTCCAGCCAGTCTATCCGCATCATTTACCGGGACATCGGCACGTTAGACAGCGCCATGCAGCCGGACGAGCAGCAGCCGAAGCTGCTTCCGCCGCTGAGCGAGGTCATTCCGTTCCCGGCATAAGGCGGAGCAAACAGGAAGAGGGAGCGGAGAAATCCGCTCCCTCGCAGAGGGGTGACAGTTTGTGTCCCTATGAAGGGAAACAGAACGGCTTCCGGGCTTTTGCGCCCATTTTTCAAGCGTGACAAAAAGATGCCAACTGCCGTGTCAGGCAAATTTGATGGACCTGTACCTTTACCCAAGGCTTTTTGAGCCGCTTTTCCGAGAATTTTTCGGGAAAGCGGCTCTTTTTTACTCTCGGCAAAACGTAGAATTTGAGCAGGTTTTTTGTTGGTGTTGCTGGATGGACATTCCGAGTGTATGTGCCATTGTGTTGACACGGGCAAAGCCCAAAATACACTAGGAGGATTCAAGATGACAATTGAAAATGCAAAGAGCGTTGCAGGAA
>VOFC01000868.1_pt1 | contig 14001 bp, 20 predicted proteins | sample 5384161 | NCBI WGS metagenome assembly VOFC01 (sample SAMN12384722, study PRJNA508395) | human gut metagenome | isolation source: healthy gut B | host: Homo sapiens | reverse complement strand
GTGAATGCCACCCGTGCCATGAAAAAGGCCGGGATGGTGAATGAGGCCGGACTGGCGCAGACGGAGGCTACCTACTTCAATATATGTACCACTGTACTCGACCTGAAAGAGCAAATCAATCAGGCGGAAAATTCACTGGCACTTTTACTGGCAGAAACTCCTCACAAAATACAGCGTGGCAAATTGGGAAATCAACAGTTGCCGGAAAACTTCTCCGTGGGTGTTCCCTTTACAGATGCTTGCCAATCGTTCTGACGTGCGTAGCGCAGAATTTTCGTTGGCACAGGCTTTCTATACCACGAATGCCGCCCGTGCCGCTTTCTATCCTTCCATCACGTTGAGCGGCAGCGCAGGATGGACCAACAGTGCAGGGAGCATGATTGTCAACCCGGGTAAGTTCCTGGCCTCCGCCGTGGCTTCCTGACGCAGCCTTTGTTTAATAAAGGAGCGAATATCGCCCAACTGAAAATAGCGAAAGCCCAACAGGAGGAAGCCCGCCTTAGTTTCGAACAGACCTTGCTGAACGCAGGCGTGGAAGTGAACGAGGCACTGGTGCAGTACCAGACTGCCCGCGAGAAAGCCGACTACTACAACAAGCAGGTGGCTTCCCTGCAAACAGCAGCCAAGAGCACAAGCCTGTTGATGAAACATGGCAACACCACTTATCTGGAAGTATTGACCGCCCAACAGACGTTGCTCAACGCGCAACTGTCACAAGTAGCGAACCGCTTTACCGAAATCAAGGCGTAATCACTTTGTATCAGGCATTGGGTGGCGGCCGTATGTAGGGAGGTATGTATGAATCCAGAAACACTGCGTTGCCGGATACTCGACTACACCAAGCGGGAAATGTACCAGCATGGTGCCGACGGGTTGACGATGGATGATATAGCCAGGGGAATGAAGATGTCGAAGCGGACACTCTACAAGCTCTTTCCCAGCAAAACGAGTCTGTTCCGTGTCTGTCTTTCTGATTTTGCCAACGGAATCAGAAGCCGGATACAGCAAAAACAGATACGGATGGACAGCTCGTGCATGGAGGCACTTTTCATCACAGTGGATGGCTATCTCACCCTGCTTCATTTGCTGGGGAAGAAGTTGCTGATGGATATTGCTGCCGACAGGGGAATACCGTGCTGCTTTCGAGCGGGGAGGAGGCTTTCTGGTTGCAGCAGTTGATTGATGTTTTGACGCATTGTAAGATTTGTGGTTATCTGCTTCCCGGAGTCGATCCCGACCGTTTTGCACCGGATTTGCAGGAGGTCATCTACCAGAGTAGCTTGCAAAGGTACCCCGTACTTAGTGCAGCGTATGTTGAACTATACGCTTCTGCGGGGCTTTTTAAGATGGACGGTATCCGTTATATTGACGAACACCTGAAACCTGATAATTTGAAGGTTTGTGTATGAAGAGAAAGAGGTGGACTACCCTGCAAAGGGAGCTCACCTCTTTTTATTTTCTTCGTTCGTAAACGGTTGGTTACAAGATAGTGCCTTTATGAATCCGATTACTTTATAATCCTTCGATTATGCTTAAAGGTAAATCGGTACATTCGGCGATAGACTCATTGTCTATCCCTTTGGCTTTCATGTTCCGGGCTATTTTCAGCTGGGTTTCTTGTGCACCTTTTGTTCAGCTGCATCCATTGTCACCAAATAATCTCGGTACACTTTGACGCTATTGTCGTATCGCTCCCTGTCTTCCGGAGACATAGAAGCCACATCAGCGATATCTTCCAATTTCTCGAAGACAGCTTTTCGTGCCTTGAACGGCATGCGTTTTAAAGTTTCCATATTATTTAATATATAAATCCAACGTTCAAAATTCGTTTCGCATTCCTCTTCGTTTTTGTTGAAGAGAGGGAGAGCGATAAAGATTTCCCGGAACTTATCCGAGAAGAGTTCTCCTGTTTCCCTGTCACTTAGAATAACATCCGTGCGGGAGTTTTATGTTCTTGTCGATAATGAAATTCATCAAGAAAACTCCGTATACGGCTTTTTATTTCAAACTTCCATTCATTGCCTACCCTTCCTTGATTGATGATGGCACGCGATAAATAATAAATCGAGCGTTCTTTGAAGTTGCTTTGCATACGGTTCTGCATTTCAACGATGATTTTTTTCGCCTGTGTCCGTGGTGCAATATACATCATAGATAATACCTCGTCCTTCCGGATAGAGCGGCAATTGCTCATTATTCAAAAACGTTAAGTCGGTTATCACTCGTTCACCTTCGAGCAGGTCGTTCAGAAATTCGATTAGTAAATTCTTGGAGACTTCTCTGCCGAATATTAGTTTGAATCCGTAGTCGGTGAACGGATTGATAAATTTACTCATTGTTTTGGGTCGCTTCTTTTTATGTTTTTGCAAAGAGACGTTTCTCTTTATACATAAAAAAGAGGCTTTTTCTTCGTACTACAAAGGTACGATAATTCTTGGTTTTCCATCCCTTTTGCAGTAAAAATAAAAAAAGGTTCCTTGTTTATAGGCAGACTTTTCCGCTTTATCTTCCCCTGATTAGTTTTTTCAGTGTCCCGTTGTAGGTGTTTTCAAATTCCGTCGGATGATTGAGTGCCCAAAGAATGTAATCACCCGGTTCATTCTTTTTGAGTAGGGTAGGGCGGTATTGGGAACTAAGAATTTTCCATAAAATACCGCCGGGGCCTCCCAATTCTTTACGTCGGGCAAGGGCGACAATCGCTTTTACGGTCTGTTCGTTCCGGATGCCGATAGTTTGCATATTAAGTAGAAGTATAGCTTCCGAGCCTCCTCCCGCTTGCATCCCTTCCGAAACCGTTTCTTTTCCAATCGATTTATCCAAAGACAAACCCTCTACAACGACAGGCGAAGCCTGAAAAACGCTGTTTGACGGAACGGGCGGCATGCTCCTCTCATTCTCCTTTTCCGTCTTTTCCTTCCCTCTCTGTCTCTATGTCTTTTTTTATTTCAGGTTTGATTTCATTTTCCATATTCCTTTCCTGTTTACCTTTGATATCTGTATCCGTTTCTTCTTTTGTTTGTGGCATTGTTGTAGCAAATTCATGGGGTTTTGTAACATCTTTGCCGGAGTTGGCACTGGAGTCATCCGTATTTTCCGGTTCTATTTCACTACTCTCCTCCTTGATAATCCAGAAATGTTCCAGAGGTAATTTATATTTTCTCCGACTGTCGGTGATGATTTTATGATATTGTTCCTGAATCGCTTGTGAAGTCAGTACGCCATACTCCTTATATATAAGATCATCGAACAGCCCCACTGACAGGCAATCATCAATGATGGCCTGCATTTCCTCCTCCCCGCAACACGCTTCCTGGGCGATGTCGAAAAGAGTGTCTTTGTTCCACAAAATATAATAACCTTTTTCTTTATAGATGAGGCAGAGCAGCGAAGTGAGTGCGGCAATCCCTGCCGCGTGGTGGCGACAGGAGATGCGGCGTACTTTTCTGTCCTGCAGAAAATTGACATCGAGGGGGAAATAATCTAATCCGGGTTTGGAAATGCGGGCCATGATGATAAAATGCTGGTTGTAAATGGTTGATTATTACTGAATAAATTCTGCTTTTACATCGAAGCAGGGGCAGGATTTTATATACTCGTCAGGTGAGATAATGCCGTCTCCATTGAGGTCAGGACTGGTGTCCCGATGCCCTATCACCTGCTTCAGAGAAGGGAAGACAAGGCGCAAATCTTCTACCAGCCGGACGAGTGCTTCACGTTGCGCTTCCGTTCGTGTGTCGGCAGGCCGGCCGTTCCTGTCCAATCCGCCAATGTAGCAGATGCCGATAGACCGATGGTTCCAACCCGTGCAATGCGCTCCGTCGAGAGCAACATCTCTTCCCGGTTCTATCGTACCGTCGAGACGGATGACGAAATGATAACCGATAGAACGAAAACCACGTTGACGATGCCAGCGGTCGATGTCGGTAGCGGTAAAATCCTGTCCCGCACGAGTGGCGGAACAGTGGATGATGATCGTGTCTTTCATGGCAGAATCCTCCTTTCCTGTTTGCAGACGGCACGTGAGATAACCCCGAACGCAATAGCCTCCTCTTTGGACAGTTGGCGGTAATATTGCTTTTGTTACTGAATGGAGCACCGGAGAGAAGGGAGCATCCATCGGCGGCGTTGTCGTTTGATTAGGCATGGTGGGCCGATTAGGTATTGTCGTCCGATTAAGCACTGTGGTCTGGTTAGGCCTTGTCTGAACCATAATAAAAGCATCTCCCCGATGATGTTGCACACGCAAGGCGTGTTGTTTCACGCGGTCCGGATGCTTTAGTTGGAGGATAAGCCAGTTTCGGTGCGCAGGCTTCAGACGTTCCTCTCTGACCATTTCTTTCATAGACGGGTAGGCACGCAATACTTTCCCCGTTGCATCCGTAACGGCGAAAGGTGTTTGATGAGATCCCACTCCCGTACGTCGTAATCCCGTCCGGATGGCGTGCATCATATTGGTGTATGCATCGCACCATTCGAGGTTTGACACGTGGTTGTTCATCGTATTGCCATCGAGGTGGTTAATCTGTGGCAGCTGCTCCGGGTTGGGGATGAATGCTTTGGCAACCAAACGATGAATTTTGTATTCGATACAAACACCTTTATTCGGCAGTATGACAGTTTCGTAACCGGTCCCCATGATTTTGGCACAAAGGATCAACTTTGATCTGCCCCTTGAAACTCAATACCCGTCCGTGATCTGAAATCATATAGTCGGGGTTTTCTTCAATAAATCTCCAATTTTCCATACTTGATATTGATAATGTTAATAAAATTATACTCTGTTAAAAAATAATCGTTTTTCTGAATCATGCGGGGAGAAACGGCGTTTCCTCCATCTGTTAAACGGCGCTTTCTGGTGCGGAGAAACGCTGTGGTCTGTATGTGTTAAACGGCGTTTCTTCCTCCTCCTCCGTATGAGGTTCGAGCCGTTCGGCACAGTGAATAAGAAACTCCAGCTCCTCCCGACACCCTTCGATCGCCTCGTAGAGCGAATCTACGTTATACTGTCTGCAAAGCGCCTCCCATTCTTTTCGTTCCTGCCCGTTCATTCCGTTCTTTTGCAGATTCATTTTTACTTGTTGCTGTCTTGCCCGTCCGTTTCGATATCCAGAAAATTTTCAGCGTGAAAGGTGCGCCAGCCTTTGGCTTCGATATCATAGTAGACAACGAACGTATTTTCCGGTTTGGGTAGATACGGACGGTGGAAACTATGTTCATATCCGGTGAGGGTGCCGGTGGCGTGTCGGATGGTTCCATCCTGTTTGGTGTAGCGGAAACAGACATTTCCGTGATGCATCTGCCGGATGAGAGCCCCTATCCGGTGAGCTGTGACGAGTGCATCGTGCCGGTTCATACCGTTGTTTTGCCGGATGACGGCAGCTTGCTTCATTAGCTGTACCCGTTGGAAGGAATGATTTTTTTCAGTTTCAGTCATTTTGATTCGTTTTAATGATTTGATTATGGGGACAAAGGTAGAGAGCAGGTAATGCAAAGGCTGTCCAAGCTTGAACCATAATGAAACGTTGAAACTTTTAGTGCAGGAATGCTTTCTCTTTTTTAGCGCAAATCACAGCTTTTGGAACGAGTGATTTCTTTCCTCTTTTGGCCGATTTTATTTCATCTATTTTCTTGATAATACCGGTAAGGTAGAAAATGGGTACCCCAAACCCTCTTTCTTTGTGAAAATATGGATGAAAAAATATAGTATGTGTCATGCTTGAACATATATGTTAAAATAAGCATTGTACTTTTGTCGTGAATTTTATATGTAAATATTAAATAAAAATGTAAAAAATGACTAAGGTAGAAAGAGAAGTGGTTTTTAACAGTGAAAATGGTCAGAAAGAAATGACCGGTGTACGTCACAGCGACGATGATGTTAAGAAGAAAGTAATTGATTGTGTTTTTAAGTTGGGGCAACTGAATAATATTCCAGAAAAATATGTTGAAAAGAATTCGATTGTTCGCGTTCGTCCGTGGGGCGTGTGTACAGGTGTAATTTCGACGGTCGGAGTCCTATACCAAATTGGACAACTATCTTTAATTTTTTCTCTTGTGTGATTGGAAAGGCAACGATTATTGTCAATATTCCGGAGGTGTTGTGCTGGATTCTGAAGCTTTTTCTAGAGATTCTGCGGATGTAGGCTATACAGTTGATGATAGTCATCATATTCGTATAGATATTCGGTTTCATGACGATAAAACACTGTTCCTGGAGACTGGTGAAAAGGAAGGAAAGGTGAAGAAAAAAGATGGAAAATAGAGGAAAGCGGGAGGGGAGTTACCAAGTTCTTGATGAACTTGGTACATTATTGATAACGAACTTTCCATCGAGGTCGGTGGTGGTTCCTATTGATGTACCTTTAACTAAAACGGATGCTCCTATGACGGGCTGGTTGTCTTCCTCGGAGAAGACAACGCCCATTACCTTTCTGGAGGTTTGAGCGATTGCCAGGCTAATGCCTGCTAGCAGGCAGGTTAATAACAGCGTGAGTTTTCTTTTCATATAGTTTTTATATAGTAGAATAGTCTGTTTTGCTATCTTACGATTCGCAAAAAGTAACCACTTTTTTAGAAAAACAAAGAAAAATATGAAAAAAAATATGAATTTGTGCTGTCGATACAAAATACTTGTAGCAAAAGGACTTAAATACAAGATAAGTACATGAAAGGCGGTTTCTTGTTTCTTTTTGGTGATTAATAAACGAAAATAAGTATCTTTTGATAAATAAATGTGGATAAATTCGTAGATAAGATGTTTAATAACACATAATAATCCGCAAATAAATAATTGCAGGTAGAAAAAAGATAGTTTATTGGACAAAGAAAGAAATTCTATCCGTAGTCTCTTATATTAATACCCCTAATTGGGGAGACGAGAGTTGCTGCCGGACTTGAAGTTTGCTACATGAAAGATATTTTCTACCTTTTTCAGTAAGTAGATAAAAAGCAAAAAGGACGATTTATTTTTGCGTTTCACTTCCTTTTTTTGCTTTTCTTATTCCCCTTTCGGTATTTTCTTTTTTATATTTATTAAATATTTTGTGCTCAAGCACTTATGGAAGGAGGGGCAGAAAATGCATGAGTTCATCAAGAACTTTGCAAATCACCTATGTCGGCATGAAGTCGCAGGATGTTCCCATCAAGTCCGGGACCATCAAGGTAATGATGAAATCCGATTCCGAAGTATTACAGGAAGTGGTAGTGACCGGTATGCAGAAAATGGATAAACGTCTTTTTTACCGGAGCCACCAAACAATTAAATGCCGATAATGTGAAGCTGGACGGTTTGCCCGACATTAGTCGCGGACTGGAAGGTCGTGCGGCAGGAGTTTCCGTTCAGAATGTTTCGGGCACTTTTGGAACTGCCCCCAAGATTCGTGTGCGTGGAGCTACTTCCATTTACGGAAGTTCCAAACCGTTGTGGGTTGTTGACGGCGTGATTCTGGAAGACGCCATCGACGTAGGTCCCGATGACCTTTCCTCCGGTGATGCCGAGACACTGATTAGTTCCGCCATAGCCGGACTGAATTCCGACGATATCGAGAGTTTCCAAATTTTGAAAGACGGTTCGGCAACCTCCATTTACGGTGCACGTGCGATGGCAGGCGTTATCGTAGTCACCACTAAGAAAGGACGTGCCGGAGTCAGCAAGATCAGTTATACGGGCGAGTTCACCACCCGTGCTATCCCCAGCTACAAAGAATTCAATATCATGAATTCGCAGGAACAGATGGGAATCTACAAAGAAATGGAACAGAAAGGCTGGTTGAACAGTGCCGACCTTTTCCGCACCAGAGACACCGGAGTGTACGGTCGTATGTACCGCCTCATCGACGAATACAACAACAGTAACGGCCAACGCGGACTGCTCAACACTACCGAAGCCCGTAACGCTTACCTCCGCGAAGCGGAAATGCGCAACACTGACTGGTTCGACGTGCTTTTCACCAATGCCGTTTCGCAGAACCATTCCGTCAGCATCACCGCCGGAACGGAAAAATCCTCTTTCTACGCCTCCTTGAGTGCCATGCTCGATCCGGGTTGGTACAAGCAGAGCAAGGTGAAACGCTATACGGCCAATGTGAACACAACCTATAATATATATAAAAAATCTGTCGCTCAACCTCATATCCAACGCCTCCTACCGCCAGCAGAACGCGCCGGGAACGATGAACTCCACCCTCGACATCGCATCAGGAAAGATGTCCCGCGGATTCGACATCAACCCTTATTCATACGCGCTCAACACAAGCCGCACACTCGACCCCTCTGTGGACTATATCAGCAACTACGCCCCATTCAATATTCTCCACGAACTCGACAATAACTACATCGAAATCAATATGGTCGATGTGAAATTTCAGGGCGAGATGAAGTGGAAAGTGGTTCAGGGACTCGAATTGAGTGCCCTCGGAGCCGTTAGATACCAGACTTCATCGCAGGAACACAACGTGCTCGACGACGCCAATCAGGCAATCGCCTACCGCACCGGTATGGACGACGCCACCATCCGCGAGCAAAACAAACTGCTCTATACCGACCCCGACAACCCATACGCCCTGCCTATCACCCTGCTGCCCGAAGGCGGTATCTACCAGCGTCAGGACCGCCGTATGCTGGGACTCGATTTCCGTGGAACACTCTCATGGAATCATCTTTTCGCCGAAAAGCACATCACCAACTTCTTTGCCGGAATGGAAGTGAACAGCCTTCAAAAAACATATTCCTCTTTCCAAGGCTGGGGAATGCAATATTCGATGGGGGAAATTCCGTCCTACATCTACCAGTTCTTCAAGAACGGTATCGAATCCGGTTCGCGCTATTACAGCCTGGGACACTCCGAAACCCGGAGTATAGCCAGCTTCTTCAACGCCACGTATTCTTACGACGGACGCTACACCCTCAACGGCACTTTCCGCTATGAAGGAACCAACCGCATGGGACGCAGCCGTTCATCCCGCTGGCTACCCACATGGAACCTGTCCGGTGCCTGGAACGTGCATGAAGAATCTTTCTTCAAAGCGCTGCAACCCACCCTTTCCAACCTGACACTGAAAGCCTCATACTCCCTCACCGCCGACCGCGGCCCGGCGGAAGTGACCAACTCGCAAGCCATCATCCGCAGCTTCTCGCCCTACCGCCCCTTTACCGACATTCAGGGAAACGGGACTTTATATCGATGACATCGAGAACAGCGAACTCACTTACGAGAAAAAGCATGAGCTGAACATCGGCATCGCCCTCGGCCTGCTCGAAAATCGCATCAACTTCTCCGCCGACTGGTACCAGCGTAACAACTACGACCTGATCGGTGTAGTCCCCACACACAGGGAGTAGGCGGCGTCATCAACAAATATGCCAACGTAGCCACCATGAAATCTCACGGTGTGGAATTTACGCTCTCCACCCGCAACATCCGCACGAATGATTTTTCATGGAACACAGACTTTATCTTCTCCTATGCCAAGAACGAAGTCACCCAGCTGAAAGGACTCACAAGTATGATGGAACTCGTTTCCGGCAACGGCTTTGCCCGCGAAGGATACCCCGTGCGCGGACTCTTCTCCATCCCTTTTGCGGGACTTGATGAAGACGGTATTCCGCAATACCTCATCGACGGAAAAAGTGACTAGCACCAGCATCAACTTCCAGGAACGCGAAAAACTGGATTACCTGAAATACGAAGGACCTACCGATCCCACCGTCACGGGAAGTTTCGGTAATGTATTCACCTATAAAGGCTTCAAACTAAATGTCTTTATGACTTACTCTTTCGGCAACGTAGTCCGCCTCAACCCGGTGTTCAACTACAAATATTCCGACCTTACCGCCATGCCGCGTGAATTCAAAAACCGCTGGACTGTTTCCGGCGACGAAGCGAGAACGAATATCCCGGTGATACTTAGCGACCCGCAATATAGGACGAATACATCGCTTTATCTTGCCTACAACGCCTACAACTATTCTACGGAGCGCATCGCCAAAGGCGATTTTATCCGCATGAAAGAAATATCACTGATGTATGAGTTCCCGAGAAGCTGGATCGCTCTGCCAAAATATCCAACCTGTCGCTCAAGTTGCAGGCTACCAACCTCTTCCTGATCTACGCCGACAAGAAGTTGAACGGGCAGGACCCCGAATTTGTGAACACCGGAGGGGTGGCATCCCCCGTTCCGCGTCAGTTTACCCTCACCCTGCGTCTGGGACTGTGATTGTAACCCCCAATAGAGAACCCGAAAAAATATACGATAGATGAAGACGAAAATAAACCATATACTCCCTGTGCTGCTGCTCACCGCAGCTTCCGGTCTGACTACCGTTTCCTGCAATGATTTTCTGGACAAAACACCGGACAACCGCACGGAACTGAACACCGACCAGAAAATAGCCAAACTGCTTGTATCGGCCTATCCCGACGTATCGCCCAACGAACTGTTCGAACTCTACAGCGACAACTCCGATGATAGCGGCCCCACCTACGGTTACTACCAGCTTTCCGAAAAGGAATGTTACAACTGGGAAGATACCAAAGAGGAATATCAGGACACCCAATTCCCTTTGGGGAGGTTATTACGGTGCAATTTCAGCCGCCAACATGGCACTCAAGGCGATAGAGGAGAAAGGGAATCCGGCATCGCTCAACCCGCAGCGCGGCGAAGCACTGGTGTGCCGTGCCTACTGCCACTTCATGCTGGCAACTATCTTCTGCAACGCTTATGACACTCATGCCTCCGAATCGTTGGGAATCCCCTATATGGAAGACGTGGAAAACCACCGTGTCGCCCCGTTACGAGCGCGGCACGCTGGAAGAAGTGTACCGGAAAGTGGAGCGTGACCTCCTGGAGGGAGTGGAACTGATTTCGGACGACGGATATTCCGTCCCCAAATACCATTTCACCCGCAAGGCCGCCTATGCCTTTGCCGCCCGTTTCTACCTTTATTATATGAAACCCGATTTCTCCAACTGCGACCGGGTGATTGACTTTGCCACCCGTGTGTTGGGCAGCAACCCCGACGACCTGCTCCGCGACTGGGAAGCATTGAGCAATCTTTCCGTGAACGGAAATGTGCAGGCAGATGCGTATATTGCTTCTTCCAATGAGGCCAACCTGCTGATAAGCAGCACCGTCTCCAACTGGGGCGCACTCGGAAGCGACTACCTGGTAGGCCCGCGTTACTTCCACAACCAAACGCTCGCCACCAGCGAAACCTGTCTTTCTGCAGGACTGTGGGGCAGCTCGGATTATTTGTATCTGAAACCTTTCTCTACCACCGGATTTGTAGCCAGCATCCTGCGCAAGAGCGGACTTTATGATGGCGGCTATCTTTATTATATGCCGGTATTGTTCTCAACGGACGAAACCCTGCTTTGCCGTGCCGAAGCATACGCGTTGAAGAAAATGTACGCCCAGTCGGCTACCGACATCACAAGCTGGCAACGTGCCTACACCCGCAACAAATCGGCCCTGACACCCGACCAGATCAATGCGTATTATGATAAAATGAATTTCTACACGCCTTTCACGCAACAGACGCCCAAGAAACAGCTTGCTCCCGATTTCACTATCGAGGAAGGGATGCAGGAAAATATTCTTCACTGTATTCTGCACATACGCCGTGTCACTACCCTGCACGAGGGGATGCGCTGGCCCGATATCAAACGGTACGGTATTATGATTTACCGTCGCAACATGGCTACTCAACGTGTCACTGACGAAATGCCGCCGAACGACCTGCGCCGTGCCATCCAGATTCCGCGAAACGTGATCGTGGCGGGAATGCAACCTAACCCGAGAAAGAAACTAACAGAGAAAAAAGTGAAAATTATGAAGAAACAGATCATTTACTCTTTGCTTGCTCTCACCACAGTCTGCCTGGGGGCTTGCAACAATAACGACGAGATAGACACCGCGAACAGCATCTTCTCTACCGAACCGCTGGAGAAAATGCTTTCGACTACTGGCTGCTCGACAACTACACCTATCCTTATAACATCGACTTCATGTACCGCATGAAGGATATCGAGAAGCGATCATAAATACAACCTCGTGCCCGCCGACTATGACAAAGCGGTGGCACTGTCGAAAAAATCATCAAACACGTCTGGATGGACGCTTACGTCGAACTGGCAGGAATGGATTTTCTCCGTGTCTACGTACCCAAGACATTCCACCTCATCGGATCGCCCGCCTACGAAAAAGTAGCGGTAACATGGTGCTCGGCACGGCAGAAGGCGGGAAGAAAATCACCCTCTACAACGTGAACGACCTCAATATAAAGAAGATCAATATCGAAAGCTCAACGAGTATTATTTTGAAACGATGCATCATGAGTTTGCCCATATCCTGCATCAGAAACGGAATTTCGACCCTTCTTTCAACCGCATCTCGGAAGGAAAATACGTGGAGCCGACTGGTATTACTACATGACCGCCCAGGGTGCCATGCCCCGCACGGACGATGTGGCCTGGTCCGACGGTTTCGTGACGGCTTATGCCATGAGCCAGTCCAACGAGGATTTTGTGGAAAAATATAGCCATGTACGTCACGCATACGCAGGCCTACTGGGACAATATGATGACGGCAGCCGGAGAATCGGGCGCTGCCATCATCAACAAGAAATTCACGATTGTCTATAACTATATGCGCGACACATGGGGGATCGACCTCAACGAACTGCGTAAGATCGTGCTGCGCCGCCAGCAGGAGATTACCGAAAATTGACTTGAGCACTATTCAATAAGTGCCGGTCACCTCTTGTTTTTTTGATTGACGATTGGATGATTATTTAATTACATTATTATGATGAAGGAAAAAATAGAACGATATATTTCCTGTTGGCCCTTGTCTGCCTGGGTTTGCAGTCGTGCCTCTTTCAGGAAGAAGATTATTTTGACGATTCGTCTGCCAACCGTGCCACGGCCGATGTGAAGCGTTGCAGCGAACTGCTGGAAGCAGCACCCAACGGATGGGTGATGGAATATTACGTCGGTAAGGACTACTCGCTGGGAGGTATTACCCTACTTTGTAAGTTTGACAGCCAGCGGGTGACGATGGCTTCGCAGATAGCGGGAGCGGATGAGACGGTCAGTTCGCTTTATAGCGTCAAGTCCGAGCAGGCGACGATGTTGTCTTTCGATACCTACAATTATCTGGTGCATTATTTCGGTCAACCACAGGGAAGTATGGCCGACGACCCAACGGAACGCTCGGGAGGCGACTACGAATTCGTGATCTCCGATGCCACCGCCGACCGTATCGAACTGAAAGGCAAGAAATATGGCAACCGCATCGTGATGAAGGCTTTTTTTCTGCCGACCAGACGTGGAAGCAATATCTCACCCGGATAAAAAAGTGGAAGACGATGCTTTCTTTTATGAATACGACCTGCGGATGGACGGACTCTACACCGGGCAAATGCTACGCAGCAACTATACGTTCATTGTGACCTATTATGACGAAGTTGGAAAGGTGCATCAGAAAACCGTACCTTTTATGTTTACCACCGACGGAATGCGTTTTTCACGAACCGGTGACGATAGACGGACAAACCATGCAGAATTTTTGTCTGGAAGAACGAGGAAATCAGCTTTGTCTGTACCGACGAAGGAGCTACAGAAGTGAAGATGAAAGGCATCTACATTGACGGATATCAGAGCTACGACTATTATCCGGGCACTTATTTGATGGATTTCTACCGCCTGAACGGTGCGACGAACCAACTGGAAGTGGCTTCGCAGGAGATTCAACTGGTGAAGAACGAGGACGGCAAAGAGCTACTGGCTTAAAGGACTCGAATATGACATTCTGGTAACTTACGACAAGCCGCGTGGCGGACTTTCCATCCTGCCGCAATTCTTGAAGAAAAGTACAGGGGAGGTTACGTATATCTGGCTATGTGGGATTTGATGAATGATTACGTTTTGCGCAGTCCGGCAATCGGTCTTATCAGTTATCCTACCACCGACGGCATTTATCTGGTGGACAATGGGTGTGGATG